>Ga0209207_1000140_pt1 | contig 54146 bp, 49 predicted proteins | sample SaghotsprinmetaG_FD_184140 | JGI IMG/M metagenome (GOLD analysis project Ga0209207, IMG submission 184140) | Hot spring microbial communities from South Africa to study Microbial Dark Matter (Phase II) - Sagole hot spring metaG (SPAdes) (version 3) | ecosystem: Environmental > Aquatic > Thermal... | reverse complement strand
TCGGTGCGCTTGGCCTGGTCGGTCTCATGTGCTGCCGCCTGAACCATGTCCTGAATGTCCTTCGGAACATCCCAGGCCGAGCGCCAAGCAAGAAGGCCCGTCAGTTTTGCCTCGTCCGCATTGTTGGCATTCGTCGCATACGAAGCGAGAACGGCATGCGGATCCGGCAGGCGCTCGCCCGAGCGGGCGGAGAAGATCTCGAAGGCGCGCTCGCGGAACTTGCCGATATGGTCGCCGCCCTGAAGGTCCAGTTTGATGCCGGCCTTGGCCGCATTGGCCTGCAAGGCCTGTGCGACCTCGTATTCGGGCGTCACGGGCGTCGCGTAATAGACCTTGGAGAAGCCGTCCGGATATCCGGCCTCTGCTAGAAGCTGCTTGGCCTTCTCGATGTCGAGCTTGTAGGGATTGTCCTCGATTGCGCCCGGCAGGCCGGCGGGAATGATGCTCTGCTGCTTGATGCCGTAATATTTCATCACGGTAGCAGAGAGGCCGTCATAGTCGATCAGGTAACGGAAGGCTTCGCGCACCTTGGGATTGGAGAGGATCTCGTCCTTCTGGTTCAGCGCGACATAGTAGAAGCCGAAGCCCGGCGTCTTCTGGATTGTCACGTCGCCCGAGGCGTCGAGTGCCGCAAGGTCGGTGGAGGAAAGCCGGGTCGCGACATCCATGTCGCCGGCTTCGAGCTGCAGGCGCTGGGCAGACGATTCCGGAAGGTGGCGCATCAGCACGCGGCGCATAGCCGGCTCGCCCTGCCAATAGTCCTCAAAGGCCTCGGCAATCAACATTTCATTGGCGCGCCAGGTGCGCAGCGAATAGGGGCCTGAACCCGCATCCGCCGTCTGCAGGAACTCGCGTCCGAGATCGCCATCCTTGTTCTTGTCGGCAAGGAAGGCACTGTCGAGGATCGATGTCGAGAAGCTGGCGAGCGACAACAGGATCAGATTGGAATTCCATACCTCGGGCGTCTCCACCACCACCGTCTGGTCATCCGTCGCACGGATTAGGCTGTCGACATTCTCCGCCGAAAAGCCCCATTGGCGAAGGTCGGTAGAAGGCGCAAGGCCAAGCTTGACCAGACGCTGCAATGACCAGACCACATCCTTGGCCGTCAGCGGATTGCCGGAATGAAAGGTCACGCCCTGGCGGATCTTGAAGGTGAAGGTCTTGCCGTCTTCCGCAATGGTCCAGCTCTCAGCGAGGCCCGGCTGCGGCTCGGTGATCTTGTCTGCTGCAAGCGTGATTAGCCGCTCATAGAGATTGGCGACAACTTCTGCGGATTCGAGCTGGTTCAATTCGTGCGGATCGAGCCCTCGCATGGAGGACATGTTCACGGCGATGACGAGCTGGTCTTTCGGCGTCTCTGCGATGGCGGCAACGGGCATGGCCGCGGCAATCGCAAGGGCGCTGGCAATGGTCATGAACTGGCGTCTTAGCATGGGTTTCCCTCCTGTGAGGCTCCTCAACCTCATCACATGTCCTCACAAATTTCATATCGACAATCATGTGAAATCTGGTATATCAGATCTCACATCAAGATTTGCTCGTCAACAGGAATTTGCGAAATGGTGCAGCAGCTCAATCAGACGGACCCCGGCGGACGGATCGCAAAACTTGATCCGTCGGTCCAGATAACGGTGCGGGACCACGTCCACCGGATACTGCGGGCAGCAATTATCGGTGGCAAATTTGCGCCTGATGAAAAGATCAATGAACGCCAGCTCGCCGAACAGTTTGGGGTGAGCACGACACCGATCAAAGAGGCTCTGCGGCAACTGGAGTCAGAAGGACTGGTTCAGACGCTGCCGCGGCGCGGCGTGATTATCCGCTTCAACATGGGCTGGGCAGAAGAGATGATCTTGGCCCGTGCAGCGCTTGAATCAATGATCGGGCACCTGGCAGCGAAACGCGTCTCCGACGATGCTTGCCAAGCCCTGCAGGCCACGGTTCGCCTAATGGAAACGGCAACCATTTCTGGTAATGCCGACGAACTCATCGCCCTTAACGAAACTTTTCACGAGCAAATTCACCGCGCCTCGCGCTGCGAATACCTGGCTCGTCTGATCGAGCGCCAGCAATTTTACGACGCCAGTATTCGTCGGGTGATTCATTCAGATCCTGCAGAGCGCCAGCGGGCCCTTGGGGAGCATAGGGCCATTGCTGAGGCCATTGTTGAGAGGAATCCAGATCGCGCGGAACGTAGCATGCGGGATCACGTCGTGCGTTCCGGTGACATCTACCTGGCAATTGTTTTTGGTAAGAAAGAGGACATTTAACGTGAGTGACAGACTTGAAGCCGTCCGGAAGGCGCTGACCGGGATTTCCGGGGTTCCGGTGACACCCTACAATACGGACGGGAGCGTCGACACGGCGAAGCTTGAAGTCCTCATCAGGCAGATGGCGGCGGCCAAGGTTCACAATCTGATGGCTGCGGGCAATACCGGCGAATTTTTCACCCTCACGCTTGAGGAGATCCGTCTGGTTCATCGCGCCACTATTAGGGCGGCCCATGGCGAGGCGCTAGTCAGTGCTGCAGTTGGTCGCTCGCTGAGCGACGCTAAGTCGCTTGCCAGTGACGCGATAGAAGCTGGAGCAGATGCGATCATGGCTCATCATCCGATGGACCCGTTCGCAGGCCCATCCTTCCAAGCGCGCTATTTTTTGGAACTCGCCGATTTCTGCACCGTACCCGTCATTGCCTATGTCCGCAGCGATAGCCTGTCAGTCAGCGATTTCCGGCAAATGGCGCTTCATCCGAATATTGCCGGGATCAAGTTCGCATCGCCGAACCTCATGCTCCTCGCAGAGGTTATTCGTTCTACGCAAGACGCGCCGGCTATCTGGGTTTGCGGCCTGGCCGAAGGTTGGGCACCCGCATTCTACGCGACAGGCGCACGCGGTTTCACCTCCGGCTTGGTCAATGTCTTTCCAGAGCGCTCTCACGCCATCCATAACGCATTGGAGAGTGGTGACTACGCGAGGGCGAGAACATTGATCGACGGCATTGCCGACTTCGAGGCGCTACGCACCAAATACAACAACGGTGCGAACGTGACGGTGGTCAAGGAGGCGCTCGGCATGCTCGGGATGGAAGTCGGCCCGGTTCGTATTCCTGGTGTGGTTGCCCTCAATGACGAGGAGCGACGGATCCTGCGCGGTTTGGTCGATCGTGTAACCGCTGAAGCGCGCGCGGCCTGACGGGGGACGAATATGTATATCACCGGTTTTAAGACATATATGCAACGGGTCGACGATCGTCCCCGTCTGCTGTTGAAAATCGAAACAAGCGAAGGGATCGATGGTTGGGGCGAATGCTACAACCACGGACCCGACTGGGCTCTGCCACCGCTGTTCGACTATCTTTTCCATCAGATCGACGGCGAAGACCCGCGACGGGTCGAGTTTCTCGTTCTGAAGCTCAACCAGCAATGCCGCTTTCCGCCTGGTGCGATGGGGCTTGCGGCGATTTCTGCAATCGATCACGCCCTTTGGGACATTGCGGGCAAGGCGGCAGGTCTGCCGGTTTACATGTTGCTCGGCGGCAATGTCCGTGACCGTGTCCGCGTCTACTGTGGTGTCTACACGGCCCCGGATGCCGAGCATGCCAAGGATGAGACCCAGCGGCTTCACGAAGAATACGGCTATACAGCATTTAAACTGAGCCCCTATCGCCGGGATCTGCACTCGGGTCGTTGGGGCGAATTGGTCAAGGAAACGGGAGACTGGTTTGCACGCATCCGTGAAATCACCTCCTCCAATTTCGAATTTGCGTTCGACGCCCATGCGAAAATCTTTGAGCCCTATCAGGCGGTACAGCTTGCAGCAGCCATAGCGCCCAGCGATCCGTATTTCTATGAAGAGCCTATCCGTCCGGAACATATTCCCGCCTGGGCGGAACTGAAATCGAAGATCACCGTGCCGTTGGCGACGGGGGAATCCCTCTACAATCGCTTCGAGTTCCTGTCGCTCCTGACAGCGCGGGGTGCTGACATCATTCAGCCGGACATCTGCGTTGTCGGGGGTATTTCGGAGATGCGCCGAATCGCGACTATCGCCGAAGCCCACTATGTGACGGTCGCCCCGCATAATCCGATGGGGCCACTTGCAACCGCCGTGAATGTGCATTTCTGTGCTGCTCAGCCGAATTTCAAGGTGCTTGAGTTTAAACCGCATGGGCATGCGCCGTGGGCTGTCGATCCATACATCCCGGTGGACGGTCACATGGAGCTTCGACCGGATCGACCGGGCTGGGGGATCGAGATCGACGAAAACGCGCTTCAGAACGATGACTACATCCACTGGGAGCGCAAGGTCACGCGTAAACCAGATGGATCTACTGCCTATCCGTAGAATTGCGGAGTTACAGAAGCAGCTTGTCGGTTTCTGATTTATAGCACCTTTCACAACGCTTCTTGGGAGACCTCTGCAAACCCGCCGTGGGCTCAGCGACGAGTCCGACAGATAATCGGTTTTGCTCCCTTTCAAGGTAGATGTCGGCTGCCTGACTTGCGGCCAGGAGCAAGGAGCGCTGCGATTAGGACAGTCGCTCTTTGCTGACGGGATCAAAGTAATGGAGATTTCTCGCGTTCAAGAGCAGGTTGACTTCGTCACCGGGCCGCACGTTGACGCGCTCGCGCCAGACAGCGGTGATGGTCTGGCGACCGAGCTGAAGCGCCGCATGGGTTTCCGATCCCGTGGGCTCGACTAAAAGTACCGTCGCGTGGATCCCCCCTGATTCGGTGAGCAGCACGTCCTCTGGCCGCACTCCGAGTATGATATCGCGATTGAGCGCGCTCGCCGGGATCTCGCCGAGCGGAATCGACAGCGTCTCGGAAACACGCAGCTGCGGTGCGGGCGCAAGGCCGACCGCGCCATCGATGAAGTTCATCGCCGGGGAGCCGAGGAAGCCGGCGACGAACACATTCTTCGGGTGGTCGTATAGTTCGAGCGGTGTGCCGATCTGCTCGATCCGACCCGCCTGCATGACCACGATCTTGTCGGCCATGGTCATCGCCTCGACCTGATCATGCGTGACATAGATGATCGTTGTCTTCAGCCTTTGATGCAGGGCCTTGATCTCGGCGCGCATCTTAACCCTGAGCTTTGCGTCCAGATTCGAAAGCGGCTCGTCGAACAGGAAAACCTGCGGATTGCGCACAATAGCCCGCCCCATGGCGACGCGCTGCCTCTGCCCGCCGGACAGTTGGGCCGGCTTGCGGCCTAACAGTGGTTCGAGACCGAGAATGTTGGCGGCCGCCTCGACCTTTTGCTTGATCTCGGTCTTCGGCACGCCGGCGAGCTCAAGCGCGAAGCCCATGTTCTGCGCCACCGTCATTTGCGGATAGAGCGCGTAGTTCTGAAACACCATGGCGATATTTCGGTCTTTCGGTTCGACGTGGTTGACCACGCGGTTGCCGATCGCAACGGTTCCTCCGGTGATATCCTCAAGCCCCGCGACCATGCGCAGAAGCGTGGACTTGCCGCAGCCTGAGGGCCCGACAAGTATTACGAATTCACCGTCGGCGATGTCGATGTCGACACCGTGTAGCACCTGCAGAGCCCCATAGGATTTGCGGACTGCTTGGATCTGGACCGTAGCCATCGTTCGTTTCCCTTCAGTGCTTGGGTCTGACGCGGATGGCAAGATGCGGCTTGCCCGGTAGTTCCACCGCAAATGCCGCATCGGGACGTCGGGGCCGCAGCACGGCGCCATGACGGGTTGGGTGGTTCGCCGGGGCATCGACGATCTTCGCCGGGGTAACCGTCATTTCCCAGGTGTCGATAATGTCGACCGCGTAGTCGCCTGCGTCGAGGGGAAGGCCGGGGGCCCAGATGACCGGTTGGTGTTCGCCCAGGTAGATATAGGTCACATCGCCGTCGCGGGCGCCCGATACGCGGCTCCAGGGCCAGCCGCCGATCACGCCGATCGGTGTCAGGCCCTCGCTCGCATCTTCCTCGAGCAGGTCTCGCAAAAAGCCTATGCGCTGCCAGGCTTCGCCGTAGAGCTGCCCGCCCTTTGCCCACCAGAGAATGTCCTGCTCGTGCATGAAGGTTTCCCCGTGCCCGACATAGCCGCCGCGCAAGAGCGAGATCCAGTAGCGGTGCACCAATTCTTGGGCGGAGATGTTGCCCCAGGACAGCATGATGTTGCCCTCGTATTCCGGCTCGTCATTGACAACGGGCTTGCCGAAGGTCTCGCGCCATTCCTGGGTCTTCTTGACGTCCCAGTTCTGGATGCAGACATGGCTGACCCACGGGCGACGATGGTCATAATTGGCGTTAACGTCGCCGTTATGGATCGATTTCAGGTGATTGTAGGGATCGTTCTCCTCGATGATCTGAAAGAAGCGGTCCCATTGCTGCATGGGCTTGGTGTCGAGCAGGAAGTCGTATTCGTTGGCGAGCGACCACCAGACGTTTCGATAGGCGGCGAGCCGCGCCGTCAGATAGGCGACATAACGGAAGTCCTGCTCCGCGCTCATGTCGCAATAACCCCATCGGTCATAGGGATGGAAGATGATGATGTCGGCCTCGATGCCGAGTTCGCCAAGCGCCTTTACCTGCTGTTCGAAATGGCGGAAGCAGACCGGGTTGGGGCGGTCGAAATCAAGTTCACCGTCGGCGTCGCGGTCATAGACATCCATTAGCGGCTCGTTCACGTTGAACGGGTAGTCCTTGGGGAAAACGCCCATGCGCATCTTGTTGAAACGCGTTTTCTTCAAAGTCTCAACAGTTTGCGCCTGCAGGTCGAGGGGCTGGTGGGTCCAAGCGTAACAGGTCGTGCCGAAAGGCAGGTAGGGCGTGCCGTCGGCATAGGCGAAGTGATATCTGTTTGCGACCTGGACCGGGCCATGCACGTCAGGCCGCGCGGAACCTGCCTCGAAGACGCCGGATTTTCCGTCGAGTTCCAATGCAGAGGAGCGGGTAGTGTAGTGCCAATCACCCTCGATATCGGGCATGAAGCGGACCTTGTAGACACCATCGCCGTCATAGAAGCCGGGCACGCGAACCCTGCGGTTTTTATGAATGAACGTTGCCTCGAAGGTAACATCGATAAATGGGTTGCCGTCTGTTGGGCCGTTCAGCGTCGCTTCAAACAGATCCCATTTGGCAATCACGGTCTTTGTCATATCTCGGTCCTTTAGGGGGGAGGAAGAAATCAGCCCTTAACCGCGCCGGAGGTCAGCCCCGAGACGAAGTAGCGCTGGAAAATCAAATAGACGAGTGCTGCCGGCAGCACCGTCATGACGATCGCCGCATTGAGCTGGCCATAATCTCTTGAGAACTGCCCCTGAAAGGCAGAGAGGCCAAGCGGCAGGGTCCACATGCCCTGGTCCTGCAGCAGCACCAAAGCCATCGCGAACTCGTTCCAGGTGGCGACGAAATCGAGAATGAACAAAGCCGCGAGTACCGGCAGGCTGATCGGCAGGAAGATTCTGCGAAAGATGACGAAATGCGAGGCGCCATCAATGCGTGCTGCTTCGGTCAGTTCCTTCGGGACACCACGGAAGAAGCTCTGTAGGATGAAAACCTGATAGGGAATGCCAAAGGCCAGATAGGGCAGGATTACCCCCGGATAGGTGTCGATCAGGCCGAAGCCGTTGACGAGGGTAAAGAGCGGCGCGAGCATGACCTGAAACGGTATCATAGTGCCGAACAGGATCAGTACGAGGACCACCTTGCGTCCAGAAAACTCGATCCGCGCCAGCGCATAGGCGGCCATGGCCGATATGAACAGGCCGAGTGGCACCTTGATCACCGTGATGATTGCGCTGTTGGTGAACGTCGTTTCAAAACGCCCTCGGTTCCATGCTGCGACATAGTTGGAGATTTGCGGATCTGTTGGCGGCGAAAAGGCGCTCGACCCCATCACTGCGGCCATGGACTTGAGTGAGGTGAAAATGATGAAGACGAAGGGCGCCACCCACAGCACGGCGACCATTGCAAGCGCAATCCACAGACCGACCAGTACCCAGTCGCGGGGTGGTGCAGCGATCGCTGCATTGTCTAAGGCTTCGATCTTACGGACACTCATTCGCTGGACTCCTCGCGTTTCTGCGCCCAGCGCATGTAGGGAATGACAATGGCCAGCGTTATCAGGAGAAGGACTGTCGAGATCGCGCTACCGCGGCCAAAGTCGAAGATCTGCATTGACTGGGTGAAGGCCCACAGCGCCAGCATCTGAGTCGACTGTGCCGGCCCTCCGCCCGTCAGGCCGTAGATGATGTCGAAGGCCTTCAATGAAGAGATAACCGACAACACGAGAACGATTGTAATCGTTGGACGCAGGGCCGGCAGGGTGACGAAGCGGAAACGCTGCCAACGATTGGCGCCGTCGATCCGCGCCGCCTCCTCAAGGCTTTTATCAACGCCTTGCAATCCTGCGAGAAATAGCACCATGGAGAAGCCGACCGTCTGCCAGACATAGGCGACGAAAGCCGAATAGAGTGCCACGTCTCGTGCGCCCAGCCAGTCCTTGATCCAGAATTGCAGGCCGAGCAGAGAAAGAACCTGGTTGAAAATGCCAAAAAACGGATCGTACATCCACCGCCACATCGTCGCGACAGCGATCGGCGCAATGATGACCGGCAAATAGTAGATTGCGCGCAGGCTGTTGCGAGCGAACAGTCTTTGATTGAGGCCAAGCGCCAGCAATAGACCGAAGAGCGGCGGGAAGATTGTCGACAATACCGTCCAGGTGACTGTGTTGCGGAAAGCAACCCAGAAGACCGGATCCTTGGTGAAGATGCCGATGTAGTTTGAGAACCCGACGAACTGACGGTTGGCGTCCAGGCCATTCCATTTCTGGAAACTCAGCACGACGACGTCAACCATCGGATAGATGGCAAAAACACCGTAGATGATCAGGGCCGGCGTGACCAGCAGGGCGGCCTGCAGTCTCTGGTCGCTGGCGAGGTTGGTCGTCTGCATGGTTTGCTCTCCGCTGGCCGCGATGACCAGGCTGGCACGGACCCGGCCGCCAGACCCGGGAGGAGCTGGCGGCCGGGTCTCACGCAGTTACTTGCGATTGCTGATGAATGTCTGCAGCTGTGTTGCAGCGTCCGCGGCTGCGATGTTGCCGCTTGCGACCTCGTTGATCACGCGGAAGTATTCCGTGGTCACGTCAAGGGGAAAGGCTTGGTCGCCGTTCATGTAGACATCAGTGTACTTGTTGAAGATGTCCAGCCATTTCTGATCCATGGGACGCAGGTTGCTGTAGGTGACATTCTTGTTGACTGAGGTCGTGCTGATCTTGCCGAGCAACTTCTGTTGCACGGGCGTCGAGTTGAAATAGTCGAGAAACTTTGCTGCCAAGTCAGGGTTGGGGCTCTTGCTGCTGATATAGTGATACTCGGCGAAGCCATAGAGTCGCCCGGTCCCGGTCGGGAACGGAAAGACATCATAGTCGTCAAGATTGCCGGCTTCCGACAGCTGCTGTACCAGCCAGTCCCCTTCCAGCATCATCGCGGCCCGTCCCGCCACAAAGAGGTTGAACGACTGAGCCTGATCGATCCCCATGAACGGGCTCAGGATGTAGTTCTTGCTCCAGGTGTCGAGCTCAGTGAACGACGCCGTCGCGCAGGCTTCGGTGGACCAGTCGATTTTCATGTTCATCAATGCGTCGTGCTTTTCAGCGCCGCATTTCGATTCAAGAATGACATCCATCAAGCGCATCACATGCCAGTTGACCGTGCCGCCAAACGTGATCGCGGGAATGCCTGCGGCCTTCAGCTTCTCGGCAGCCGCGACGAGGTCGTCGTAGCTTTCCGGCAGCTTTTCGATACCCGCCTGCTTGAACAGCGCCTTGTTGTAATAGAGGGCCTCGCCCTTGAAGGTGAATGGTACGCCATGTCGGCCCCCTTCATAGATCTTAGAGAAAGACAGCGACGACGCGGTGAGCGTATCGTCCCACTTGTATTGAGTGTAGTATTTGTCGAGCGGTAGACTGAAGCCGGCATTGATGTATTCACCACCGAGGCCCGGTCCTGCCCAGCTGAAGTAAATGTCCGGGCCCTTGTCGGAACCTGCTGCGACACGCAATGCAGTCTTGTGGTCATCAACTCCGCGCGTAACGATCTCTACGTTGATGCCGGGATTTGCCGCTTCGAAATCTGTTGCGACTTTCTGGAGCGTGTTGTTTGCCTCGTCGGAGCTGAAGTTCAGGGTCCAGATGGTCACGTCTTGCGCATAAACGCTTGATCCCGCCATGGCGATGGCGCTCGCCAGCAGTGTTTTGCGCAGCATGGAAGTCTTCAAAGTCATAGGTTCCTCCCGTTGGGTTTATTCTCATCCTCGACCTCTTTTAGATCGCCGCCGTGCGTACTTGTCAAGGCAATTATGTCATGGGTGACATAATTCCCTTGTTTGAGAGAGCTATTCCAGCCGATTCTTGTGGGTGCTGGGCGAAACTTGTTGTGCTTTTCAGCCTATTTATCGCAAAATACGCAGGCCTATTTCGTCGAAAGAGACAATAGTGTAGATCTGGCGCGCCGACGTCCTTCGAACGATATCAGGCACTGATGCAAGGAGACATGCATGGCGAATATGATCAGTGACGATTTGCGGGGCTTGCTCAGCGAACGTCATGTCGATTCCCCCGTGGCGCGGGTGGTTCGGGCCTTGAGTGGGCATGGTGCCGTTAGTGCAGCGCAGATCGCCCGTACGACGGGTCTTGCCCGCTCGACCGTATCGACAATCCTTTCCGACTTGAGGCGGTCGAGTCTAATCGTGGAAGTCGAGACCCGGAGTCCCGGTGTCGGGCGTCCGGCGATCGCGCACTCGCTTAACCCTGAGGCCGGCACATGCCTTGGTGTGCTGCTCGCTCGTAACGAAGCACGCGTTGTGCTGGCTGACGTCGCCCACAATGTTATCGCTGACATTGCTATCCCCCTTGAGCGGGACTACCGCCCAGAGAAAGCGACGCGCGTCATCAAGCAGGCAATCGACAACATCTACAAGGAGCACAGCCTGCCATTTTCCGGCCTGCTGGGTGTTGGCTTCGCTGTGTCGGGCGCGATTGCTGCCAATGGTCGTATCCTGCGAGGTGCCTCGATCCCCGGTTGGTCGGGTGTCGATCTGCGGGCCACCTTCGAGCCGGTGCTCGAGAAGCCCATCTTTGGCGACAAGGAAAGCAATTGCGCTGCACTTGCCGAGATGATGTGGGGGGCCGCGGTTGGCGTCGAGGATTTCTTCTTGTTCAAGCACGACCTGACGATTGGAGGGGCTATTGTTGCCAATGGGCGGGTGCTTAGCGGCTATGCCGGGACGGCCGGCGAGGTGGGCCACATCATGCTCAACGCGCATGGTGACCTGTGCAGTTGTGGTAATCGGGGCTGTCTCGAACTTGAGTGCGGAGGAGCGCAGCTGATTAACGTTGCGGAGCGTCGCAGCGGACTGAGCCTGACATTGTCGAGCCTCGTCCAGGAAGCATTGGCGGGGGATATCGGTCTGCGCCGGCTGATCGAGGATGCGGGAGATGTCGCCGGTCGGGGGTTGGCGTCGGTCGGTACACTGCTCAATCCACGGATGATTGTCATTAGCGGTGCGCTTGCGGCTGCCGGCGACATTCTGCTCGCTCCAATGCGGGCGAGCTACAGCAAGTACACGCTCGTGAAGCCTGCTGACGTGGACGGCGATCTGCCAATATTTGTCGTCGGCAAGTTCCTCGACAACGACAACTGTCTGGGTGCCGTCGGCCTGGTGCTCCGCCACCATGGACGTCTTGGCTAGTACGAAAGTCGCAGTGGCCGCGGTTGGCTTGAAACGAAATTTTCAGTCAAATGCGCATAAGCCCTGCTTTTTGCTTGGCAGTGAAATGAAGCTTCTCTACATTTGAAGTGTTCTCAGGGCGGGGTGTAATTCCCCACCGGCGGTATCCGGCTTCGCCGGGAGCCCGCGAGCGCTCTTGTCAGGGCAAGAGTTAGCAGATCCGGTGAGACGCCGGAGCCGACGGTATAGTCCGGATGAAAGAGGACAAGGTGTGTTGACCCGCTCGTCAGGGCGGGTGCATGCGTTTGTTCGCCCAAGGGAAAATTGCGACCGCAAGGTCGTGTTTTACCGCGAAAGCGGGGTACCCTTGAAAGGCATTGAAATGACAGTCTCGAAAATTGAAGATGCAATCTCGGCGTTCGCAAAGGGCGGCATGATCGTCGTCGTGGACGATGAGGACCGTGAGAACGAAGGCGATATCATCATCGCTTCGGAAAAGATTACCCCTGAAGCGGTCGCCTTCATGATGAAGAATGCCCGCGGCCTGATCTGCGTTGCCATGGAAGGCGAGCGTCTGGATGCGCTCGACATACCGCTAATGGTGCCACGCAACACCGAATACCTGAAGACCGCCTTCACGGTCTCTGTCGACTACATCCATGGCACGACGACCGGGATCTCGGCGGTCGACCGGGCCGCGACCGTTCGCGCGCTGCTGGACGAAAGCTCGAAGCCCGAGGACTTCGCCCGTCCTGGCCATATCTTCCCGCTTCGCGCGCATCCCGAGGGGGTGCTCGGTCGCCCCGGCCATACGGAAGCGGCAGTCGACCTTGCGAAGCTCGCGGGCCTCAAGGCCTCAGGCGTCATCTGCGAGGTGGCGAATGACGATGGAACCATGTCGCGCCTGCCGGAACTGCGCGAGTTCTGCCTGAAGCATCAACTGCCGCTGATCACGATTGCTGACCTTGCGCTCCATGTCGCAAGGCAGACAGACAGCGCTGCGGTTGCCGCCTGACGCCTTGCCGTGGCCGAAAGTGTGCTTCTTTCGGCCACGTTCACGCGGAGGTCGAAACCGGTGTTTTCACACGGGCGATCGCGGCGCGCCAACGCATCAGGAGGTCGACGCGCCCTGCCTCCGGCATGGTTCCGGGAGTGAAACGGCGAGCGTGGGAGGGTGCGGGTGTCGTGACACCAAGTGCACGAAATGCCATGGCAGCCGCTCCTAGGGCGCCGACTTCCGGCTGATCACCCCGCAGCACTGGCCGGTTCACAACGTCTGCCTGCAACTGCATCAGAAAATTGTTCGCCGATGCGCCGCCGTCTGCCATCAGGCCGGACAGTGCCAGCCCGACATCCTGCTGCATGGCTTCGAAGACGTCGGCGATTTGAAGTGCGACGGCCTCCATCGTCGCGAGGGCGATATGAGCCGGCGTCGTGGCATGGGTCATGCCGGAAATCGTTCCCGTGGCACCATCGGTCCAGTGCGGCGCGCCGAGACCGGCGAGGGCAGGGACGAAAACCACCTTGCCGCTATCGGAAATCGTCTGCGCCAGATCGGACAATTCCGCAGGACCGGGTAGCCCCAGCAAGGTCGCGGCAAAGGCGATCGCCTGGGCCGAAACTGTAATGTTGCCTTCCAGTGCATAGGCGACGCCGCCTTCATCGGACCAGGCGATCGTGCTGGAGAGACCATGCCCGGACAAGACGCGCCTGTCGGTTAGTGTCATCAATGACGAGCCCGTGCCATAGGTGGCCTTGACGAGGCCCGGAGCGCGGACGCCGTGGCCGTAGAGAGCGGCATGGCTGTCACCCATCATGGCCAGGATCGGCGTACCTGTGGGCAACGCCGTTGTTCCCTCTGCGGTTTCGCCGAAGCGGCTGTTGGAGGGAAGGGCCTGCGGCAGCGCCGAAACCGGCAGATCGAACAGGCTGCAGAGTTTCGGGCTCCACTCCAGTATTGAAGTGTCGAAGAGCATGGTGCGCGAGGCGTTCGAATGATCTGTTGCGAAGACCTGGCCGCCTGTCATCTTGAAGAGGAGCCAGCTGTCCACCGTGCCGGCCCGCAGACGCCCCCGCTCGGCGAGTTCCCGCGCCGACGCGACATTTCCCATAACCCAACCGAGCTTCGAGGCCGGGAAAAGAGCATTGATCGCCAGCCCTGTGATGTCGGCGACGGCTGCGTCATGGCCTGCATCGATCAGCGCCTGGCAGTCTGCCGCCGTCCGGCGGCACTGCCAGAGAATGGCGGGTGCCAGCGGTTCGCCGGTCTGCGCATCCCAGACCACCAAAGTCTCTCTCTGGTTGCTGATGGCAATGCCGGCGATGGAGCCATGATTGCCTGAAACGATGTCCGATATGACAGACTGCACGCTTGTCCAGATGGCATCGGCCGATTGTTCGGCCCAGCCCGGACGCGGATAGTTCGATGTCAGTGGTGCCGAAGCCTTGGCAAGGACCTTGCCTGCGGCATCGACGAGCACGGCCTTGGTGTTGGTTGTGCCCTGATCGATGGCGATGATGAGTGGCATATGTTGCGCCATCGAACTTACCGCTTGCGTGCCAGCGCCCGGCGGGCCGCTGCAGCAATGCCATTGGGGGTGATGCCGTAATGCTCGAAGAGGAAGTCGACGGAGCCCGTGACGACAAAGCCGGGAAAACCGACCCGCTCGACCGGGACCGGTTGATGTCCGGCTGTGTATTCTGACACGGAGCCGCCCAGTCCGCCGCGGATATTGGCTTCCTCCACGGTGACAATCGCACCGGTTTGTCCGGCAGCAGCAGCGAGCGCCTCTTCGTCGAGCGGGTTCAGCGTCGCCATATTCAGGACGCGGGCCGAGACGCCTTCTGCACGCAGCGTATCTGCAGCCTTGAGGGCGATGTGCACGGTGGTGCCACAGCCGATCAGGGTGACGTCGCTGCCGTCTCGAACAATTTCTGCCTTTCCAGGACGGAAGACGCGGTCATTGATATCAAGATCTGGAACCGGCATACGGCTCAGTCGCAAGTAGACAGGACCCTTATGAGCTGCAGCCCACTTGACCGCTTCCGCCGTTTCCCAGGCGTCTGCCGGCGCGATCACGGTGATTGCGTTCAGCGGACGGAGCCAGGCAAAGTCCTCGATCGAATGGTGCGTCGGGCCAAGCTCGCCATAGGCGATGCCGGAGGACTGGCCGACCAGCTTTACGTTAAAACCCGCGTAAGCAATGTCAGCCTTGATCTGCTCTAAAGCGCGGCCGGTGAGGAAGCAGGAGGCTGCTGAGACGAAGGGGATCTTGCCGCCATTGGCAAGGCCCGCGCCAACGCCCACCATGTTCTGCTCGGCGATGCCGACATTGACGAGGCGTTCGGGAAAGGCCTTCTGGAAGCCGCCCAGTTTCGAGGATCCGACGGAGTCGTTTACGACGGCGACGATGCGAGGATCGTGGGCCGCCAATTCTTCAAGTGTGCGTGCCCAAGCGTCACGGCAATCGTGGAAGCCGTCCTGTTTCGTGGCGGGAGCAGCCATCAGACCAATTCCTCCATGGCGGTTTCATACTGCTGAGCGTTGGGCACGCCATGGTGCCACGATGCCTTGTTTTCCATGAAGGAGACACCCTTGCCCTTCACCGTGTTGGCGATGACGCAAAGCGGACGGCCCTTGCCGATGCGCGGAGCCGCCAGGACGTCGAGGAGAGCGCCGACATCATGGCCGTCGACCATAATGGCTTCCCAGCCGAAGGCGTTGAACTTTTCATCGAGCGGATCGAGGCCGTTTGTCTCCTCTGTGCCCATGCCTTGCTGAAGACGGTTGCGGTCGACGATCAGGGTCAGGTTCTCAAGCTTGCGATGGCCGGCCGTCATCGCCGCCTCCCAGTTTGAACCCTCCTGCAGTTCACCGTCGCCGGTCAACACAAAGGTCCTATGGGCCTGCCCCGAGATCTGTGCAGCGATGGCGATACCGAGCGCGACCGGCATGCCATGTCCGAGCGGGCCGGTATTGGTTTCCACACCCGGCAGGTAGTTTCTGTTCGGGTGGCCGTTCAGCTTTGAATTCGGCTGCATGTAGGTGTTGAGCCAGTCTTCGGGATAGTAGCCCGCAGCGCAGAGTGCCGTGTAAAGCGCGCCAGTTGCGTGGCCCTTCGACATAATGAACCGGTCGCGGCTTTCGAGAGTTGGATTCGCCGCGTCGTATTGCATGATGCCGAAATACAGCGTGGCGATGATATCGATGGCGGAGAAGTCCCCGCCGGGATGCCCGAGTTGAGCGTCATGGACCATCTGGAAGGCGCGACGTCGCATCCACAGCGCTTTCTCCCGGATGGTCTGAACGGTATCGTTCTTCAGCATTCAACAAGCCTTTCCGTCTGAGGCGACACTTACTGCGCCGGCGCTCACATGGCGCCGAACAGAGCCTTCTGGGCAATCCGCAAGGCTGAGATGGCGTCGTGCCGGCTCTGCGCTTCCTTCAGGGCGTCGAGATCGAGGGCGCCGAGGCCCTTTTCTGCGGCTTTCAGGAAGTCGATCGCGTGGTTCGCGGTCGCGACACTGTCCTCGCGGAAGGGGAACTGATCGAGCTGCCACACACCTTCCCACTTGTTCTTCCTGAGCACATAGAAAAACTCGAACAGCTCGATCGGATGCAGGCTGCCCGCGACCAGATCATCATCCCAGCTGCGATAGTTGTCGTTCACGTCCATGCCGAAAAGCCGGCCATAGTCGATGGCGAGCTGCGCGCTGTCTGCGGCGGATTCCCCGCCCATGATCGCGTGGCCGAAATCCAGGAGAATGCCGATGTTCGGCAGGCCTATCTTCTCGATACCGAGAAGCGTGCGGGCGACCGAGCCGAAGCTCATACGCACCCGTGGTTCGCGCGGCTTGTATTCGATGACGAATTTGAGATCGGGATTTTCGCTAGCCAACTGACCGACACCGTCGAGCGAGTGCTTCCAGAGGGTGCCGTAGTCGACCTGGAAGGGATAGTCCCAACCGTCCTGGCCGGGCCAGAGCTTCACATAGTCGGCACCGAAGTAGCGAACCTGATCGCAGGCCTCCGTGACCAGTTCATGCGTGCGTCTGCGAATACCGGCGTCCGGATTGGTAAAGGAGCCCTTGGAAAACTCGCGGGTGTAGATTTCAGGCGTAATGCCGATGACCCCAAGATTGTTGCGGTCGAGAGCTGCCTTGATCTCGGCGTTGGTGAAGTTTCCGCCGAAGAACGGGTAGTTGATGTCGACGACCGAGAGGTCACGCACCTGGCCGGCAAGATCAATCGCGTCGATGACACTGCGCGGTGTCCCGTAGCCGTCGGTTGCGTAGCGATCGACATAGGTTGCGAAATGCCAAATTCCGGCGCCGAAGCGTTGGGTCGTCATGGAATGCGTCCTCCAGTTTGGGAAATCCATCCGTCCGTCCACAGGTCCGTTTGCCGTGGCTCTGATGCGTTTGCCGCACCTATGACTGGCACGAATGTCTTTCGTTTGTTTGCGTTTGATGTCGATGTCTCCCATAATTTTGACTTCACGACAAGGGGCTTTCATTTTTCTGCCTTCAATTAACTGCAATGCTCTCTTGTTAGCGACTTGTCTCTTTTGTAGGTGGTCTCTGAAGCGTCAATGCTCGCAAAAATGCAGCTGAAATAAAAATAGATTGACACAATTCGAAAACATTCGATAAGAAATGCGTCAGGTCACGAGGAGGTGGCTGGGAGAGAGGGAGGTTCTCATGAAAATTTCACGCCGTTTGCTTGTATCTGTCTGCGCAATGACTCTGTCCGGCTTCGTGCCGGGCTTCGCCATGGCGGCCGATACCATTGCGATCATCACGCCGAGCCACGACAATCCGTTCTTCAAAGCGGAAGCAGACGGTGCGGCGGCCAAGGCCAAGGAGCTTGGCTACGAGACGATGATCATGGTCCATGACGATGATGCCAATAAGCAGAATGAATTGTTCGATTCTGCCATTGCGGCCGGCGTCAAGGCCATCATCCTCGATAATGCGGGTGCCGATGCATCGGTAGCAGCCATCCAGAAAGCCAAGGACAAAGGTATTCCGTCCTTCCTGATCGACCGCGAAATCACGGCGACCGGTGTAGCCGTGTCGCAGATCGTTTCGAACAACTATCAGGGTGCGCAGCTCGGGGCGGAAGAGTTCGTCAAGCTGATGGGTGAGGCCGGCAATTATGCCGAGCTCGTTGGCAAGGAGTCAGACACGAATGCTGGTATCCGCTCGCAGGGTTACCACGATGTGATCGACCAGTACTCGAACATGAAGATGGTGGCGCGCCAGACGGCAAACTGGTCGCAGACCGAAGCCTATACGGTGATGGAATCGATCCTGCAGGCGCATCCCGATATCAAAGGTGTCATCTCGGGCAACGACACCATGGCCATGGGCGCCTATGCGGCACTTGAGGCTGCTGGCCGCAAGGATGTGATCGTCGTCGGCTTCGATGGCTCCAACGATGTCCGTGATTCCATTCTGAAGGATGGCATCAAGGCAACCGTTCTGCAGCCTGCCTATCAGCAGGCCCAGCTGGCCGTCGAACAGGCGGACAAGTTCATCAAGACTGGCTCGACGGGTGTCGACGAAAAGCAGCTGATGGACTGCATTCTGGTCAACAAGGACAACGCTTCCAAGCTCGAGACCTTTGCTCTCGCGCAGTGACGCCTTGCTTGAAGGCCACCCGGTGCGTTTGCGCTTCGGGTGGCCGCCTCTGTTGAAGAAATGGTCGTTTGATGATGAAACCCATCCTGTTCATAACGGGCCTCGTGGTCGCGTTGAGCCTTTCGGGCTGCAAGCTCGTGAAAACCGTGAGCGCCGACGAAGCGGCCGCCGATCCGATTGCTACCCTCGTGTCCGAAACCTTCGACGCGAAACTCGTTCCGGCGCTGTCTGAAAAAGCGGTCGATCTCTCCGCGTTGCGCGAGGCCGTCACGGCCGGGCTGGATGGAGCTGGGGGCGAATACGGCCTGCGTGTTGGGGGTGCCGGCGGTGGCTGGAACTTCGTGGTCAAGGGCAAGGGCAAAGTCGTCGCCGAAAACCGCGCCTCGAAGGCGGCAATTGCCGAGATCGATCTCGACGGCGACGGGACGGCGGATGCGATCCTGCAGCTTGGCCCGGTTGTCAAGGGGTCGGCGCTGCGCGATGCGACGCCGCTCTATGATTTCTCGGCGTTTCGCGACCAGATCGAATATGCCCGGCTCGGTCGGGCGCTGAATGATCGGGCGGTCTCCGCTCTGCCCGCCGAGGGGTCATTGAATGGCAAGACAGTGGAGTTTCTCGGCGCGACCGTCATGCGCTCCGCCACGGAGACGCCGCTGGTGACCCCGGTTTTGATCGAGGTTGCGCCATGAGCGAGACCCATCCGATCGGGCTGACGATCCGCTCCGGCTCCAAGATCTATCCCGGCACGCAGGCCTTGAAGAATGTCGACTTCGATCTGCGCATGGGGGCGGTCAATGTGCTGGTCGGCGAAAATGGTGCCGGCAAGTCCACTCTGATGAAGGTCATCGCCGGGGTCGAGCAGTTGAATGGTGGCGCGATCACCCTCGAAGGCAAGCCTGTGGTCTTTGCTGACCGCACGGATGCCGCCCGCCATGGCGTGGGCATCGTCTTCCAGGAACTCAATCTGTTTCCCAACCTGACGGTGACGGAAAACATCTTCGTCGGTCACGAAAAGACAATCGGCGGTATCCATATCGACCGGGCGGCGCAACGGGCCGTCGCAGCTGCGCTGATGAAGCGGCTGGAACAGGATATCGATCCCGATACGCTGCTCGGGAGCCTCAGGATCGGCCAGCAGCAGATCGTGGAGATCGCCAAGGCACTCGCGGAAAATGCGCGCATCCTGATCCTCGACGAGCCCACCTCGGCCCTTTCGGCGGCAGAGGTCGAGGTGCTGTTCCGCGTCATTGGCGATCTGAAGCGCCAGGGCGTCGGCATTGTCTATATCTCCCATCGCCTGGAGGAGCTGATCCGCATCGGCGACTATATCACCGTTCTGCGGGACGGCGTGATTACCGGTGCGCGCTCGATGGAGGGGGTCGATATCCCCTGGATCGTCTCCAACATGATCGGCAGCGCATCCAAGGAATTTCCGAAGACCGAAAACCACGCCCTGGGCGAGGAGGTTTTTCGTGTGGAGGAGATATCGCTGCCCAGTCCGGCGGGCGGCTATGTGGTCGATCACATGTCGCTTTCGGTGCGCGCTGGCGAAATCGTCGGCCTCTATGGCCTGATGGGGGCCGGGCGGTCCGAACTGCTGGAATGCATCATGGCGCAGCATCCCGCCTCCACCGGAAAACTCTTTATCGGCGGAGAGCATGTTCGCGAAAGAAGCGTTTCGGGCCGGATCCGTCGCGGGCTGGCTTTGATCCCCGAGGACCGAAAGCGCGATGGCCTCGTGCAGATCATGAGCATTCGCGAAAACCTCACACTCTCCTCGCTTGGGGATTTCACCCGGGGTTTTCACTTGAGCCTGAAGGCCGAAGCCGCCAAGGCGGTGGAATTCGTCAAGCGCATGGCGATCAAGATCGCCAGCCTCGAACATCCCGTCTCGAGCCTTTCAGGCGGCAACCAGCAGAAGGTCGTCATCGGCAAGGCCTTGATGACCGGCCCGCGCATTCTCCTGATGGATGAGCCGTCCCGCGGCATTGATATCGGCGCTAAGGCGGAGATTTTCCGCACCATGCGCAAGCTGGCCGCCGATGGTCTCGGCATCCTTTTCGTCACATCCGATCTGGAAGAGGTGCTTGCTCTGTCCGATCGCATTCTCGTCATGGCCAATGGCAGGCTGACCGGCGACTTTCCCGCCGGCGCCGCCGCAGCGGACGTCATCTCCGCCGCCACGCCCAATCTGAACAAGGTCAAATCCACATGAGCAGTCCCGTTATCGCCCAGGGCAGCAAGGTCGCCGGCCCCTCGTCCCAAACCTCGATGCTGCTGCTTCTCCTGAAGATGCGCACCTTCGTGGCCCTGATACTGGTTTTCGCCTTTTTTGCCATCGCCGCGCCGAACTTTCTCACCGGTGCGAACATGCTGATCATCTCGAAACATGTGGCGCTCAATGCGCTACTTGCCATCGGCATGACCTTTGTCATCGTTTCAGGCGGGATCGACCTCTCGGTCGGTTCGATTGTCGGCCTGTGTGCCATGGTTGCCGGTTGGCTGGTTCTTTACGGCATCGACCTCCAGATCGGTTGGAGCCTGCAGTTAAATACGCTCGAGATTTGCCTGATCGTCGCCGTCGTTGGTGTTTTCATCGGGTTGATCAATGGGCTGCTGATCACCAAGCTCAATGTCGCGCCCTTCATCGCCACGCTCGGCACGCTGTATGTTGCGCGCGGGGCAGCACTGCTGTTTTCTGACGGCCGGACTTTTCCGAACCTTGCCGGCAATCCCGACTATGGCTCCGACACGTTCCGGGTGATCGGCTCTGGCACTTTGTTCGGTTTCCCGGTCTCCGTGTGGATCATGGTTGTCGTCGCGCTTGCTGCCGCCTACCTAGCCACGCGGACACCGCTCGGTCGCCACATCTATGCAGTCGGTGGTAACGAGCGAGGAGCTGCGCTCTCCGGCGTCAATGTCGATCGCATCAAGATCTTCGTCTATATGTTCTCCGGGTTCTGTGCAGCTCTGGTTGGTCTGATCATCGCCTCTCAGCTGCAGGCGAGCCATCCGGCTACGGGTGAGACCTTCGAACTAAACGCCATTGCAGCCGCCGTCTTGGGCGGGACCTCCATGTCGGGTGGACGCGGCCGTATTGGCGGTACAATCGTCGGTGCTTTCGTGATCGGCATTCTGGCCGATGGCCTGATCATGATGGGTGTCTCTTCCTTTTGGCAGACAGTGATCAAAGGGCTGGTAATTATCGCCGCGGTCGTGGTCGATCAGGTGCAACAGAAGCTGCAGTCCCGAGTGGTTCTGCAGAGCCAGGCCTGATGAGGATTTCAACCGGTAGCCACTTGTTGTAAGGAAGCCGTGGGTTAAAATCGAAACACTGCTATTTGCTTGCGAAATTCGAGGTTTGTCGACATGGACGCGAAGACAGAAAACGATTCTTCCGAATCCATGGTTGGTTTGCTCTCCGAGCCGCGGCGAAGGCGGATCCTTGAATGGCTGCAGGAAGAGGGCTCGGCGCGAGTGCGCGAGCTGGCTACAGCCTTCCACGTTTCGGAAGCAACAATCCGTCAAGATCTTGAACGTTTGGAGAATGACGGCTTCATCACGCGTGAGCATGGCGGCGCCTATCTGAATGCGGTCGCGCCGCAGATCGGCACCATGACTCTGCATCACCAGGAGAACATGGACAAGAAGCGCAAGATCGGCGCTCTGGCCGCCGGTCTGGTGAAGGATGGCGAAACGCTAATCCTTGACGCGGGCACGACGACGACCGAGATCGCCATGCGGCTGACGAACCGCCGCAACCTGACACTTATCACAAATGCGCTGAACATCGCGATCATTCTTGGCGCGGTGCCGACGTTCGCGGTCCATATGCCAGGAGGTCAGTTCAAGTCGCCGACATTGTCTCTATCGGGCGACAAGTCGGTCGAGTATTTCAGCAATATCTTTGCCGGAAAGCTGTTTCTGGCAACCGCCGGCGTCGATCTGGAGGCTGGGCTCACCTATCCGAGCTTTGCTGATCTTCAGCTTAAGGAAGCAATGATCAAAGCGGCTGCGCACGTCTATCTCGTTGCCGACTCCAGCAAGATCGGGCGATCGTCATTCACTCGTCTCGGGTCCCTCGACGTAATTCAGTCCTTGATCACCGACGATGGGATATCGGATCGTGTGGCCAAAGAATTCGAACGCCGCGGCGTAGAAGTCTTGGTGGCAGCATGATCATCGCGATCACAAAGTAGTTCCATAATTTAGCATACGCCGCATTGTGAAGCTAGCTAATTGACAAAGCTATAACTTATGGACGCGCCGCAAGTTCGATTCCTGTTAAGGCAAAGCCAGCTCGACGCTCCGCCCACGGTACGCCTGCAACATTGGACGCTCCTCGCCCCCGTGATATTTCACCAACCCCAGACGGGAGGTCTTCACATCCGTGTTCGCGGCGCAGATGTTGAATTAAAGGTACTTCGATTCGAGGGGATGTTTTGACGCCTAGCCCGTTCCTAATTCAACTCGCTCTCCTGTTCCTGCCAGGTGTGATTTGGACGCATCTTGATGCTCGCTTTGGCTCGCGATCCCGGCCGACGCAAATCGAGTTCGTGTTCCAGTCGTTCCTCTTCGGAATGGCAAGCTATGTAGTCGCATTCGCAGGGTACTGGCTGTTCGGGTTCGATTTCATCATAATTGATCTATCGAAGATAGAGAGGCAGAATCTGCTCACGAGCGCGATCGTCATACAGATCGCGGTCGCCACCATCGTGGGTTTCGTACTAGGGATCATCTGGCTCTATGCTGTAAATTACAAATGGATGACCCGACTTTTACAGTCGATAGGGGCGACCAAAACCTATGGCGATGAGGACGTCTGGGACTTCACGTTCAACTCATCCGACGCGTCCTCGGAATACATTCACGTTCGCGATTTCGAGAATAGGATTGTTTATTCAGGCTGGGTTGCAGTTTTTTCGGAGACCGGCAAAATGCGCGAGGTGGTTCTTCGAGACGCTATCGTTTACGATTTTGACGGCGCGCAGTTGTTCGCAAGCCCCAGAATTTATATATCTAGAAAGCCAGAAGGAATGCACATCGAATTTCCCGCAACTCAAGCGAATACCAAGGAGCTTCAATGAGCGGCACCCCTAAGACGCCAAATGGCAATAACTGGAGCATTCGGCCTATAACTGAGGGTTACGTGAAAAAAGGTGGCCTGAACCCCTCGACGTCGCAGGTCGTGTCACGACCTGCCCCGCCCGCTCCCATGAGGCCGACTCCAGCTCAGCCCTCTCCACGTCAAAGCGCCAAATAGGCTGGCAACTTCTCTTAAGCGGCCGAGCCTGGAAATACCACCAACACAGGCCGACCCGTGGATCATCATTCAGTGGACAGGCTTGGTGGGCTGGTGCTCTTCTAAGCAGTGCGCGCCAGTTGCGAAAATGAGCTAGAACCGGGTATTTGCAAGGTTGTACTGCGTCGGCCGCCCACACACCCGAGTAGTCATGTTTCGATTCATCCATTCCAGCGATCTTCATCTCGGAAAGCGTTTCGGCAACTTCGAGGGTGACCTGCCCAGCCGCTTGCGCGAAGCAAGACATCACGTGATCAATCGACTGGCTGCACATGCCCGCGAGCAAAACGCTACAACGGTGCTGCTCGCTGGAGACACCTTCGATACCGAGACTCCGGCTCCCCATGTGCGACGACAGGCGTTTGCCGAGATGGCGCATGACCCCGCGATCAGATGGGTGATCTTGCCGGGAAATCACGATTCGCTGCAGGCCACCCAGCTCTGGACGACGCTAAAGGCAGAAGCACCTGAAAACGTCGTGCTTGCGGTCGAGCCCCGGCCGATCGAGTTGGCGAGTGGGGTCGTCCTGTTCCCCGCACCCTGCACCACTCGCCGCCCCGGCCGAGACTTGACCGAATGGATGGATGGTCAAGCCACACCCGATGGCACGCTGCGCATTGGGCTTGCCCATGGTGCCATTCGCAGTTTTTCAGAAGAGGGAGCCTCTTCCGAGGTGATTGCACCAGACCGGGCAAGACGTGCAGGGCTCGACTATCTCGCGCTCGGCGATTGGCACGGCATGGTCGGTGTAGACCCGCGGACTCATTATTGCGGGACACCAGAGCCGGACCGTTTCAAGCATGACGCGCCGGGTACGGCTCTTCTGGTCACGATTGCCGGCTCGTCGGGTATCCCAGATATTCAGGCGTTGCCCACAGCGACGTTCGCGTGGCGTAACCTCGATCTTCATTTGATCGAAGGCGACGCCCCAGAGGCTGCTCTCAATTCTCTTCTTCCGGCTTTAAGGGAACGTAGGAACTCGCTGATCCGGGTGGTGGCAACTGGGCATGCTCGCCTTGCGGCGCGTGCTGAGCTTGTGGCCGCCATCCAAAGGGCAGTTCCGGATTTCGCTTTTCTGGAGCTAGACCAGAATGGATTGGTCACGGAATGCGAGCTCGAAGAACTGGACCAGATCGATCGCGGTGGCGCCCTGCGTGAAGCTGCCAATGCTCTGCTCGCCGAGTCTAAGGATGAGCGCCGACCCTTGTCTGAGCGTGAGATTGCGCGAGCGGCCTTGATGCGCCTCTACTCCTATACTGAGGCGATCACGCCATGAAGATCTCAGCCCTGCGCCTTTTCAACGTCAAACGGTTTGGCGGTCGCGGCGTTGCCATAGAAGGGATCGGAGATGGAGTAAACGTACTTTGCGCCGCCAACGAGTACGGCAAGTCCACGAGTTTTGAAGCCTTGCATGCACTTTTCTTCCAACCTCATTCCGGCACCCCGGGCGATGTACAGAGACTGCGCCCCTATAGCGGTGGGAACCCGTTGGTGGAAGCCGATATCACGACCGGCGAGAGCAGCTTCCGAATTACCAAGCAGTATTATGGTGGGCGCTCAGCCCGTGTAGTGGATCTTGTATCCGGCCGTCTCGTCGCTCAGGCGGATGAGGCAGAGAACTTCATCAGCCGCCTGATCAGGGGAGGGACCTCTGGACCTGCAGGCCTCCTCTGGGTGCGCCAGGGTATCACGGGCATGGAGAAGCGAAGCCGGACTGAGGAGGAGGGGGAAAAGCAAGTCCGCCAAAGCCTGCTCGAATCCGTCCAGGGAGAGGTAGAGGCAGTAACCGGCGGACGCCGAATGGCTGAGATCATGTCGGCCGCGAAAGAAGCCCTGTCAGACATGGTCACGGCTACCGGCAGACCGAAGGCTGGCGGTCGCTACGCAGCTGCGATCGATGAACGGGATAGGCTCGCCGCGGATGAGGTGCGGCTGGCAGCCGAGGTAACCCGATTGCGCCAAGCGTTGGACCAACGCGCGAACGCAGCAGCGAAGCTCGTCGAACTCGACAGTCCTGCAGAAAGAGAAGAGCGCAAGGCGGCGATTCAGACAGCCCAGAGCAGGTTCGATGCGGCCAAGGCGCAGAATGAGAAACTGAAGACGGCAGAAGCAGAACTGAAGCTTGTCCGCGAAAGGCGAAGCGCGGCAGAGCGGGAATTCAAGGCGTTTACTGAAGCTCGGGAGAAGGCAGCCCTTTTGCAAGAAGATGTAGCTTCTGCAGAGAACAATAGGGCTGAAGCGATAAAGCGGCGCCGCGAGGTGTCCGACGCGATCGAAAAGGCTCGTGACAACGTGGATCTGGCGGAGGCTGAGGAGCAGGAGCTTCGCGAGCGGCTAACCCGCTTCGACGCGGCAACAAAGGCACACGAGGCGCACAAACGCCTGGCCGACTTGAAGCAACGATTGGCCGAGGCGGAGAAGCTACGTCAGAGCATTGAAGAGGGTGAGGCTCAACTCGCACTTCTGCAAATCCCGACAAAGTCCATCGAGGAACTGCAAGCATGCGAAGTCGAAATCGCCAAGCTGCGTGCCATCCATGAGGCGGCTCGCCCGTCAGTCTCAGTCCACTACGCAGCCGATCCAGCCGGAACGGTGACCCTCGACGGTCAGCCCTTGGTAGATGGCGAAGACCGTACCTACGACGGACATGCTCGGCTTGAAGTCGCAGGAATTGGGACAATTACCTTGCGTTCGAACCGCCCCGGTCGGAGCAACAACCAAATAGTGCAGGCAGAAGCGGCAAGAACCGCCCTTCTTGCGTCAATGGGCGTCGATAGCCTTCCTGCAGCGCGAGACAGGCAGGCAAGGGCACAACTGGCCGATTCTGACTTGCGGGGATTGAAAGACCGGCTGTCCTTCATTGCTCCAGAGGGTCTGGCGAAACTTAGAGAGGAAGTCGAAGCAGGTAACACCATCAGCCTTGTGGGTTTCAACCTGGATGAGGATCCGGAGCAGCTTCGGGCGGCGCTGGCACAAGCCGAAGAACGCCGCAAGCAGGCGCGTCTCGCCCTCCGTGAGGTAGAGCCAGACCAGTCTCGTGCCGACGACGCCTTCGTCGCCGCGGAGACGCGATTGGCGTCTCTGATTTCCGATCAGTCACAATTGGCTGTGGTCCTCGGGCCGGAAGAAGCGCGTGCTCAGCGCGAGCGCTTTTTGTCGGCCACGCTAGCCGATCTGGACCAATCGCTTTCTGAGGCGGAGGCACATGTCCGGAAACTGGGTGAAGATGCCGGTGATCTCCCCTCGATCGAGGCGGCGCTGACGCGTGCTCGCTCGATCGAAACAGCAGTCGACAAGGAGATCAATGCGCTGCGGGAAACCATGTCCGGCCTGAATGCAGAGATCCGGGCACAATCCGACGAAGCCGTGGAAGAGAAGTGGCGCGAGACTTCGGAGGCACTCACTGCGGCGACTGCGCGGGTGGCTGCATATGAGAGGGAGGTGGCTGTCCTCCAGCGCGTCACCACCGCCTTGGAAAATGCCAGGTCTGAGGCTCGAGAACTCTACCTCAAACCTGTCATGGCTGAGCTCGGGCCGCTGCTGAGACTGCTCTTCGACGATGTTTCGATCACCTTCGATGACAAGACGCTTCTACCCCAGACCATCCTGCGCAATGGGCAGGAAGAGGATGTCGACCGCCTGAGCGGCGGAATGCGGGAGCAGTTGTCAGTGCTGACGAGGCTGGCGTTTGCGCGGCTCCTCGCGCGTGACGGCCGGCCGGCCCCCGTCATCCTCGATGATGCGCTGGTCTACTCGGACGACGACCGCATCGAAAAGATGTTCGACGCACTCCACAGGCAGTCTCGAGATCAGCAGATTATCGTGTTTTCATGTCGCCAGCGGGCGTTTCAGAAGCTAGGAGGAAACGTGCTGCAGATGAAGGATTGGCAGCCGTAGATATCCAATCCGCGGCGCTCGTCTCCATGAAGGCCAGGTAATCAGGCGCGCTTTCCACATCAAGCTGCCACGCCATGCGCGGCGAAGACCTATGTTGCGGGCGGCGGACAAATCTTGTGCCGTTGGAGCAGCATACGTACAGGTTTAGCTTTACAGCGGAACACCTACAGGTGGCGTCAAAATGTGGACCGTGATGAATTCCGATCATCTCATAGGACATCGCGGATGCCGAAATATCTGTTGATGTTCGTGGCCATGCTGGGCGGCCTTATAAATTTGTTCCTTGCTTGGCTGCTGCTTCCTGCTTTGGCCGTAGGCCTTTGGCAAACAGATTGGGATCCTCGTCGTCTGACCACCGAGCAGAAGATCTTCGAGTTGGGGCATCGCCTGCCAGCGCTGTGGGCCACCCGCCATCCAATCGATCGCGGACGCTACGCACTTGCTTTTTATAGGTTTCAGTCAGCTGATGATTGCTTATGGGCGGACAGTTCGGGAGCGCGCCGGCTGCAATTCCACCGAATTCGCAATGAGCATGATATGGAGGTTTGCCTGCAACATCGCGCCGCGTTTTGTCGCCACCGTGACGCCGACCGACAACTTCAGCATTTCCGGAGGCTTCAACCGGTACTACGATGCTGCAAACCTCGCCTACGCAATCCGCAATCAGCAACCGCGCGTTATTTCCTATACGAGGACGCCGAGTTCAACAGGCGTCGTCAGCGATTTCCCAACGACCCCGACACAAACCTACTACACTCTCGACGCTTCGGACCTGAAGACGCCTTATACGGACGAATTCACAGCGTCGATTAACTTCACGGATCCCTTGACCGAAGGTGACTGGCGCTTCCGGTACCTGCACCGCAGTTCGCGTGACCAATACTCTACCCAGACACCTACGAGTACGTCCTATGTCCTGACCAACAACGGCGAAGGGTCCTATGACTCCTTCACCGCCGAGTATGCCAAGGAACTGCCGGCAGCCAGCTGGAACCCGGCGGATGAGTCAGTCCTTTCCGCCTCTGTTACTTGGGCCGACCGCAACGTCTCCGCCGACAGCTATTTCGTTGACGAGGAAGATCTGGAAGATCGGATCTCCTACAAGGGCAGGTCCTACACGCAGGCAGGCTTCAACGTTGTAACCGGCAATATGGACATTCCGCTCCGAGCCCAGGTTGGTCTCTCGGGTAGCTTTTTCGACGAACGCCTGACGCTCGGGCTCTCCGCTAACTATAACTTCGCCTATGATGGCGTTGAGGACACAGGCGAGACCGAGAGCATCGACGGCGTGCAACACGACATCTGGGAGGACAAAGCATTCGCCTCAGTTCTTACCGTTGATCTGAGCGGGTCCTACAAATTCGCATCAGTTGAAGATCACGGCCTGACGCTGAACTTCAAGGTCGTTAACCTCCTCAACGAGCTTGGCAATGCGACCTCATCGACCAGCAACCCATGGGTCATCGGCCGCACTCTGTGGGTCGGAGCTTCTGCAGAATTCTAAAGGGAGCAGCCGACCGTCTCATTCTATGGAAGCATTTATGTGCGGTTGGCGCCGAATGATCGCCAACTGCACGTATGATTGTCCGATTTGTCCCCAGTCTGGGGCCTCTTGTTCGTCGTAGGTAAAGCTCTCCTGGTCGCGGGGCAGCCTTATAAATTGAGTGCGCCTATCTCCCTCAGTAAGGCCGATGCACGTAAACCGCTACATTCTTGCTAGAGCATTCGGAAGCAGCTCCGATGTCCGCCATTCGCGCTGTTGCCCCCCGCCGCTGACATTGTACGTGAAGGCCCTTTTCAGCTGGAGGCGATAGCATCCAGATTTAACTGGTTCTTTTGCACTCCGCAGGAGAAGCAACAGCGGGATCTAGGGTTCGTTCCCTTCAAGAGCCAAGGCTCGGTGCTTTTGTTTTGGGGACGGGAGCTGTGGCAAAAATGCCGACTGCGTACATGTTTTCATTTTATCGCCTCGGCAAAATGGCGTGGTCCGGCGCGATCATGGCAACGCGTTGGCATCATCATAGCGCGACACGCGGCAGTCACCGGCCTTGAGCAGTATGGGTGACATAGGAACTTTGTCTGCCCCCATCTACTTCGCTGTTGTGTAAATCTTGACCTCGACCAACCTTCGAGCCGCCCAGAGTATTCCGCTCAAAAAATGGCTCCATCGGTTTCTGAGGGACGACATGGATCTGGATAAGATCAAAGCACTTCTCGATTACATGGGGCGTTCGCGCGTTCAGGAGATGCGCGTCACCCAAGACGGCACGACTGTTGTTATCCGCAATGCGCCCTTACATGCACCCGCTTCGATTTCTTCGACTAAGGAAAGCACCGGCACCGTGGTGTCTCTCGCCGATGGCTTGAAAGAGGCAGCTGTTGAGACGAAAACCATTGTCCGGGCTCCAGCGTCCGGAATAGTTCACCAGGCGGCAAGCCCAGGTGCTACAGCCCTTGCGCAGATAAATGCGCAGGTGGAAGTTGGGCAGGGCCTCTGCGTTCTTGAAGCGATGAAAGTTTTCACGACCATTCCGGCGCCTTTCGCAGGAACAATCAAACGCGTTTTGTTCGAGGATGGCGCCGAGGTCGCGGCAGGCGACCCTTTGGTGGAGATCTCCTGATGTCCACCGCCGAAGCATCTCGCTCCAAACGTCGTTTTGATACCGTTCTCATCGCCAATCGAGGGGAAATCGCCGAGAGGGTCAAGCGAGCATGTCTGGCTTTGGACGTCCGGCCGGTTGCCATAGCCTCCGAGGCAGATGCTGCCGAAGCGGCGGCGTTTGCGGAGGGCGGCCCCATTTGCATTGGGCCTGCCACGGCCTCGAAAAGCTACTTGAATCAGGCTGCTGTTATGCTGGCAGCGAGAGTAAGTGGTGCCGGTGCAATTCATCCAGGCTACGGCTTCCTGTCCGAGAACGCGGATTTCGCTGAAGCGCTCGAGAGATCTGGCTTGATCTTCATCGGACCGCCTGCGTCTGCGATTCGGGTCATGGGTGACAAGATTGCAGCCAAGCGCGCAATGCTCGATGCCGGTGTTCCCTGTGTTCCGGGACCCGGCGAGCCATTGCCGGATGATGTGGTGCTCATCCGTCGAATGGCTGACGAAATCGGCTACCCCGTGATCATCAAGGCTTCCGGCGGTGGCGGTGGCAAAGGCATGCGGGTCGTGCGCGCGAGTGACGAGATCGCCGATGCCGTCTCCCTCACGCGGGAAGAGGCACGTCGGGCCTTCGGCAAGCCTGAGCTCTACATGGAGAAGTTTCTCGAGAAGCCTCGACATGTCGAATTTCAGGTTCTTTGCGATGAACATGGCAATGCCGTTTGGGTAGGCTACCGGGATTGTTCTCTGCAAAGGCGACATCAGAAGGTGGTGGAGGAAGCGCCGGCCCCCGGGATCGATCCGGCGCTGGCTGCTGCAACGGGTGCGCGCTGTGCCGAGGCCTGTCGGCAGATTGGCTACCGCGGTGTCGGCACCTTTGAGTTTCTCTACGAGAACGGCGCGTTCTTTTTCATTGAGATGAACACACGCTTGCAGGTGGAGCATCCTGTCACCGAGGTCACTGCGGGCGTCGACCTTGTCGTGCACCAGTTGCAGGTAGCCCAAGGGGAGGCGATCAATCCTGCAGCGTTCGACCGCCCGCCTTCAGGTCACGCCTTCGAATGCCGCATAAATGCCGAGGATCCCGATACCTTCGCAGCTTCCCCCGGTCGCATCACGCTGGTGCGTTTTCCCACCGCCGAGGGTGTGCGTATCGACACACATATCCATGATGGCTACCGGGTTCCTGCCTATTACGACTCGCTGATCGCAAAGCTCATCGTTCATGCTCCAACACGAGCCCAGGCTATCGAGTTGATGCGCAAAGCACTTGCTGAAACGCGGATTGAAGGCATTGCGACGAACCTTCCACTGCATATGAAGATCTTCAACGATCCCGATTTCATCCGTGGCGCGGTCGACATTCACCATCTGGAAAAACGCTTGAAGGAAGGGTTCTCCGCCGATGCGTGATGGCCCCAGACACCGCAACGGGCTCGGAAATCTTGCCGATCCGAAGCTGATTGAAAAATTGTCCGATTGGCTTGAAGCCTCTGGGGTGTACGAGCTTGAGATCCGGAATGCTGACGGTCAGAGCCTTGTTCTCGTGTCAGGCGGTTCTCGATATGGTGGCAAGAGGCATGCAGTCGAGACCGCAACGGTAAAGGCACCGTTTGCGGGGCACTTTCTTACTGCGGGTGATTTTGCCGTCGGTCGTTTCGTCAAGGCTAGCGAGGTCATCGGCCTGATCGAAATCGGACCGCTTCGGCTGCCACTTTCCTCACCATCGACTGGTGTCCTGCGTGATATCAAGGCACGGAGTGGTGAGCTCGTCGGCTATGGCACAGCCTTGTTTATCGTGGAGCCAACGCCATGAGCGCACTTCAGGCAAAGACACTCTCAGCGCCCGACCACATCAGTCCCAACAGTGATGCCCTTGCCCGGATCTCGAGCATTGGCGCGCGGGCGTTTCTCATAGAGGCCCCTGGTGCTTTTGATCTACCGGGCCAGAGACGCATTTGGGCCTTGTCGCGAACACTGACGGCGCGTGAGGATGTGGTCGAAGTCGTGCCAGGTATGACAAACCTTTTGGTGATCCTCCGAGACATCCCTCAGGATCCGACCGCCTTGGCCTCCGATCTGCAGGCATGCTGGCGCCAAGCCAGCGAGGTGGACATTGCAGGACGCGAGATCGAGATTGCGGTGACATATGGTGGTGAACACGCGACGGACCTTCCAGCCCTCTGCGATTTCAGTAGACTGACTGACCGTGAAATCGTGCGGATCCACTACGAGGGCACATACAGGGTCTTCGCATTGGGCAGCGCCCCGGGCTTCGGTTACCTGCACGGTCTTGATCCACGGATTCATATGCCGCGCAAGACCGTCCCTTCGCTCAACATGGCGCGAGGTTGCGTAACCATCGGCGGCGCTCAGACGGGCGTCGCGGTGCTAACGGGTCCGAACGGTTGGAATTCCATTGGCTATGCCGAACTCAGGATGTTCGATCCGGAGGCAGATTCCCCGGCTGTCATGGCTCCGGGAGACATTGTGCGTTTCCGGGCAGAAAGGATCGAGCTATGATCGAAATCCTTCAGACGGGGCCGCTCAATACTGTGCAGGATCTCGGGCGTCCGGGTTATCGAAACATCGGTGTCACTGCATCCGGTGCCATGGATCCGCTCGCGCTCTCGGTTGGCAATTTGCTTGTCGGCAACGCGGCGGGGGAGGCAGGCATCGAGGTCCAGACATTTCCGTTTCGCGTCCGTTTCACTGCAAGACAGAGGTTCGCGCTCACGGGCGCCGATTGCGCCGCGCGTCTGGATGGGCGCGAGATTCTCACCTGGTGGTCGATGGAGGCGCAACCGGGTCAGGTTCTTGAGCTAACCCAGCCCCTCAAGGATGCCCGAGCCTACCTCTGCTTCGACGGCGGTGTCGCTGTTGCCCCGGTTCTAGGCTCCCGCAGCACGTCGCTTCGGGGTGCCTTTGGTGGTTTAGGGGGTCGCTCACTTGCGACCGGCGACGAAATTGGCGTGGGGACCGACGTACCCGACGGCTTCTATCCTAAGGATGGCTTCGGGGTCAGGCCCCCTGTCGATGCACTCGCTGATTTCTTTCCGCCCGCTGAAGACGGTCTGCTGACCATCCGGGCGATTCCAGCCGGCGAGCATGACTTATTTGGCAAGGATGCAGAGCGGTTCTGGAGCCAATCCTGGAAGATCTCATCCCGAAGCGACCGAACAGGCTTCCGGTTGAGCGGTGTGCCGATCCAGCCGACGGAGACGGTGGAAATGCGCTCACATGGTGTCATGCCTGGCGTGGTTCAGGTGCCTCCGGCGGGAGAGCCCATCGTTCAGATGAGCGACGCGAATACGGCTGGGGGTTATCCCAAGATCGCCGGCGTCCTCGAAACCGATCTCTGGCGATTGGGTCAGGCCAGGATTGGGTCAAGCCTGCGTTTTTGCCGTGCGAGCCATGCTGACGCCTATGCCGCCGAGCGGGCGATAAAGGCTTACCTCGACGACATCATCCAGACACGACGCCTGTTGTTTCAGGCGCTGAGCGCTATGGCTTGAACAAACCGAAACAAAAGAGAGCCGGAAATGAAGGTTGATCTGAATTCGGACATGGGAGAGGGCTTTGGTCCCTATCGCCTTTGTGATGACGAAGCGATGATGGATCTCGTCTCCTCCACCAATATCGCGTGCGGATTTCACGCGGGCGATCCGACGATCATGACGAATATGGTGCGGCTGGCCAAAGAGCGAGGCGTCGATGTTGGAGCCCATCCTGGCTTGCTCGACCGTGAAGGCTTCGGTCGTCGCGAACTGCCGTTCAGTGATGCGGAACTGCGCCAGCAATTCCTCTACCAGCTTGGCGCCCTGATCGCGATTGCCAAGGCGGAAGGCGTCCGCGTCTCGCATGTCAGCTTTCACGCGGCGATGGGCAACATGGTCAATCGCAGCGAAGCCCTTGCGACCGCGATGATGGAGGCAATCCACACCATTGATCCTTCGCTGATCGTTTTCTGCACGGACGGCAGCATTATAGAGCAAACAGCGAAATCCATCGGCTTGCGCACGCTTAGCCTGTTTCTCGCCGATCGCGCCTATCAGGCCACCGGCGCGCTGGTGCCTCGCGGCCAGCCGGGTGACCTGGTCAAGGACGAAGCGGCCGTGCGCCAGCGTGTGCGCCAGTTCCTGACCGAGGGCACGGTGACGGCGATCTGCGGCGAAGTCATTCCCATGGCTGCCCGCTCTATCCTCATCCATTCAGACACGCCCGGTTCGCTGGAATTGGCGCGGCGGGTTCGTGCAGAAATCGCGGCCGCTGGTGGGGAGGTCGTGCCCGTCTCGCAGCTACTTGGCTGATCATCCCACTTTTCGAACCGAATTTCCCGTAACCGAAAGCAAAGACTATGCCCGCAATAGCAGACCGTCTGAAAAACGTCTCCGTCTCTGCCTCCGCTGCCATGACACAGCGCGCCCGTGACCTTGCAGCCCAAGGTATCAAGGTTATCAGTCTATCGTCCGGAGAGCCGGACTTTGCCACACCCGCCAATGCCATCGAGGCTGGACATGCGGCGGCTCTTGCAGGAGACACCAAGTACCCGCCGCTGGATGGCACGCTGCAGCTGCGCGAAGCCATCTGCCGAAAGTTCAAGCGCGACAACAATCTTGACTATGCCACGGACCAGATCGTTGTTGCCGGCGGCGGCAAGCAGATCATTTTTGATGCGGTATTGGCAACCTGTAATCCGGGTGACGAGGTCGTCATCCCAGCCCCCTCCTGGATTAGCTATGCTGACATTGTCAAGTTTGCCGGTGGCGTGCCGATGGCAGTCGATTGCCCGGAAAACAACGGCTTCAAGCTGCTCGCAGAAGACCTGGATAAGGTAATCACGCCCAAGACAAAGTGGCTGTTTCTGAACTTCCCAAACAACCCGACCGGTGCTGCATGCTCGCGGGCCGAGATGAAGGCCATTGCCGAAGTCATGCTTCGTCATCCGCATGTGTGGATCATGACCGACGACATGTATGAACACCTGATCTATGACGGATTTGAGTTTTGCACCATCGCCGAAGTCGAACCGCGTCTTCTGGACCGGACCTTGACGGTCAACGGCGCATCCAAGGCCTATGCCATGACCGGCTGGCGTCTCGGCTGGTGCGGTGGGCCGCGTGATCTCGTCAAAGCGATCAGCAATGTCAACGGCCAGAACAGCGGCGGCACGTCCACTATCACGCAAGCCGCAGTCGCCGCGGTGCTGGACGGTCCTCAGGATCTCTTGAAGGAACGGGCCGAGATCTACTGCCAGCGCCGCGACTTCGTGGTGAAGCGTCTGGGCGAGATCGACGGCATTCGATGCCACAAGCCGGAAGGCGCCTTCTATGTCTTCCCCAATATTGCCGGACTTCTGGGCAAGACCTCGAAGGGCGGGCGCAAAATCGAAACGGACACCGATTTCGTCCTGGCGCTGTTGGACGAGCAGCACGTCACTACCGTTCAGGGAGCGGCGTATGGTATGAGCCCTTACTTCCGCATTTCCTACGCCACGAGCATGGATAAGCTCGAAGAGGCCTGCAATCGCATCCAACAGTTCTGCGAAGACCTGCGCTGAGCGAAACGAGTGTGTTCGGCACGCAGCGGCGTGCCGGATTGATGTGTAAGATGCGGCCCGCTCTTGTCGGTACCTCTTACTTCTTCAAATTGTTTGTCAGCTCCAGCAGGATTGCCTTCACCGCTGATGCCGGCGCTGACAGCTCACTCTGGTCCGAAACGCAGAGTGACAGGGTCTCTTCAATCTTGGGTGAAATGGCGCGTAGAACCAGCGGCTCAGAAGACTCACTCAGGATCCGTTCGGCAATTGCCTTCGGCATGATGGTTGCCCCGGTTCCTGTGTTCACCACCTTTGCCAGAGTCCGGACAATCTCCACCTCTGCTACCACGTTCAGCGACAGCCGGGCCCGGCTAAAAGCCAGATCGACAGCGCGGCGTACGAAATTGTACGGCGGCGGCATAAGCAGCGGCACATCGCTGAGTGCCGCCACCGGCAATGGCGCATCAGAATCTTCGATGCCGAAATCGCGATGCGCCACGAGGTAGAAATCCTCCGTCAGTAGGGGCTCGAAACGAACACCCTTGATGGGCCCGGTGCCGTGGATCAAAGCCATTTCTAGCCGGCCGTTCATGATCATCTGGCTATAGGTCTGCCCAACGCTCTCTGTCAGGTGCAGGAGGATACCGGGATGGCGCTTGCGGGTCTCGATCAAGAGGTCCGCGGACAAGGTCGCGGCGCTGCTGAACGGAACCAGCCCAACAGATACCCGCCCGACCAGCGTTTCGCCCGCGGCCTTCACGGCAGCTTGGGCAAGATCCATTTGCCGGAGGATCGTCTGAGCGTGCTGATAAACTGCACGACCCGCCTCAGTCATCGTGACACCCTGCTGGCTGCGCAACAGAAGCTTCTGCTGGAAATGATCTTCGAGAGCGGCGAGCTGCTGGCTCAATGCGGGCTGGGCGATATGCAGGACATCGGCTGCGCGAGTAATGCTGCCTGTGTCGACGATCACGATGAATGACTTGAGACGCCTTGTGTCCATGGAATTCCATTCCTTCTGCAGCAGGTGGAATGTTGCAAGCCGGATTGAGCATTGCAACACATAAATGCCGGTCGCCTCGGAAGTTTCCAGGAAGTTCGCGCAAGTCGAAATGTTTGATTTCCGGCGAGAAAATAACCTCCCCAAGAGATCCATAGGGGTTTTTTATCGATCCAGATTCAATCCGTCTTAGGCAGCGGCTTGAAGGTCCGCTAATCTTCTTTTCACAAACAAGGGGAACATAATGTCATTCTCGGATTACAAGACAGCACTCGTAACGGGAGGTTCTGGCGGTATCGGGGCTGCCATCGTCGAGCGCCTTCGTCGAGAGAATATTGACGTACATGTGGTTGCCCGCAATGAGGCCGCGCTCGAAGCGCTGGCGGCGCGGACTGGCTGTATTCCCCATGCAATCGATGTCACGGATCGCCAGGCTCTGGCAGGACTGACCGACCGCATCGAGTTTGACATTCTCGTCAACAATGCCGGTGTCGACCGGCCGAAAAAATTTCTCGAGGCCGAGGACGGTGATATCGATCTGCTCATCGATGTGAACTTGCGTGCTGTCCTACATCTGTGCCGCATGATCGTTCCCGGCATGGCTGCCCGCGATCGCGGGCATGTCATCAACATCTCCTCGATTGCCGGCAACTATAATTTTGGAGGCAACTCCACATATCACGCGACCAAGGCCGGTATCGCCATGCTGTCCAACCAGCTTCGAATCGACACCTTTGGCAAACGAGTTCGGGTCACTGAGATCTGCCCCGGCCGCGTCGCGACAGATATCTTCAACCATGTCCACGGAGATGATCCTTCGGTGCGCGAGCGTTTCATCGACGGTTTCGAGCTGCCGCAGGCCTCAGACATCGCCGATGCCATCGCCTTTGCGATCGCAGCACCTGTCGCGGTCAATATCGGCCACATGGAAATTACCCCGACCCTGCAGGTCATGGGCGGTCTCCAGACCGCCAAGCCCCAATCTCCATCCGGGGAGGGGCGCACGTGAATGGCTTCGATCTCGGCGTAGTTCTGTCCAATCCGGAATACGTATCCATGCTCCTGCATGGGCTTGAGATGACATTCATCATCGCCATTGGCTCATGGCTCTTGGCAATGACCCTGGCGATCGTCCTCCTGGCAATCCGCTTCTCTCCTGGCCCAGTAGGTCACCGCGTGGTCGCAGCCTACGTTTCCTACCACCGCAATGTGCCGACACTTGTGCAGCTGATGCTTTGGTACTTCGGCATCTACACTATCCTGCCTACGGCCGTGTCCGACTGGCTGGCCTATAATTCGGCGGAAATGGTGTTTGCGATCCTTGGGCTCGGTCTGTGTCAGGCCGCTTACTTCAGCGAGGACATGAGATCTGGTCTGCGGTCCGTGAGTGCCGGCCAGATGGAGGCCGCTCAAGCGCTTGGCCATGGATACCTGTCGGCCATGCGATATGTCGTGGCACCGCAAGGTATCCGCAATGCGCTGCCTGCCCTCGTCAATCATAGCGTTTCGCTCTTCAAGAACAGTAGCCTTGCTCTCGTCATCGGTGCGCCGGAGCTAACCCATGCGATCAAGGAAGTGGAAAATCTGAGCTTCCGTACATTCGAGATCTATCTCATCGGGACCGTGATCTACCTGGCGATCTCGCTCGTCATCATGTGGGTAGGCGCCTACCTCTGCTGGCGTGCCGACCCGGCGAATGGGGGTGCACGATGATCCAGGATATGATTGCAATCCTCGATCAGTTCGGCTTGCTTCTGCTGATTGGCCAATATCCGAACGGTCCTCTGGGCGGTCTCGCCAACACACTGATCCTGTCGGCGCTGGCAATCCTTTTGGCCTTTCCGGTTGCCATCCTGTTTGCATTCGCTCGGCTTTCTCGTTTCCGCATCCTGCGCTGGCCAGTCACGGTGCTTGTCTATGTGACGCGAGGTGTGCCGTTGCTGATGCTGATCCTATGGTGCTATTTCCTGGTGCCGCTGCTGACTGGCGCGGACGTGCCGAGCTTCGGAATTATGCTGGTAACCCTCGTCATCTACCAGGGTGCGTTCCTGAGCGAGATTGTTCGGGCCGGGATCATTGCGCTTGGTCAGGGCCAGATGGATGCCGCACGGGCGCTCGGTCACGGCTACTTCGGCGCCATGCGTTACGTGATCCTGCCTCAGGCGCTCTACAACATGATCCCGAGCATGCTGTCGACCTTCGTTGCGACGATCAAGGACACGACGCTTGGATATGTCATCAATGTTCCGGATCTGACCTTTGCCGCAAGCCAGGTGAACAACCAGCTTTTGACGCAGCCGTTCCAGGTCTTCCTGATCCTCGCATTGACCTATTTCGTCTTGTGCTGGTCATTGACCTGGCTGACCAATGTCGTCGAACGTCGCATCACACGTCGACGAGCCGGTCTAGGCGGAAAACGCCCTAAGGACGTGCAACCCCTGAATCCTCGTGTAGTGGAGCCGCTGCCATGACCGCCACGCCCGTTTCCAACGCTGCTGACACTGCGATCCAGATTTCCAACGTCAGGAAAGCCTATGGCGACTTTGAAGTGCTCAAAGGCATAAACGCCAACGTTAAGCGAGGCGAGGTCGTTGTTGTATGCGGCCCGTCCGGTTCCGGCAAGTCGACGCTGATCCGGACCGTCAACAGGCTCGAGGAGATCAGCGCAGGTTCCATCCTGTTTGAAGGTCAGGACATTCATGCTCCGATGAAGACCCGCGAGCTGAACCGCCTGCGTAGCCGGATCGGTTTCGTCTTTCAGAGCTTCAATCTCTTCCCGCATCTTTCTGTTGTTGAGAACGTGTCGATGTCTCCGATCAAGGTGAAGGGGGTGAACCCGGCAGAAGCGCATGACCGCGCCCTTCGCCTTCTAGCCCGTGTTGGTCTGGCGGAAAAGGCGAACGCTTATCCTGGCCAGCTTTCGGGTGGCCAGCAGCAGCGCGTGGCGATCGCCCGTGCTCTTGCCATGGAGCCACCGGTCATGCTCTTCGATGAGCCGACCTCGGCACTTGACCCGGAAATGGTGGGCGAGGTTCTGGCCGTGATGAAGTCACTCGCCGCTGATGGCATGACCATGATGTGCGTCACCCATGAAATGGGCTTTGCTCGTGATGTGGCCGATCATGTCTGGTTCATCGATGCCGGGGAGATCATCGAAACCGCAAGGCCGGAAGAGTTTTTCACCAATCCGAAGCACCCGCGCGCGCAGCGCTTCCTTTCTGACTTGCGGCACTGATCGCCGCCGGAACGACCGAATTCTACCGGCCCTTCCGGGTTCGGCAGGAGAGGCATGCCCACCATCTTCGCTGCGGCTTGTCTCGAACATGAGTGCCCAACAATAAATCAAGGAGAACAGTCGTGAAGTGCAAGTCCATCATCCTCGGCACCCTGCTTGCCGCATCAGCCATGGCAACCGTGGCGAAGGCCGATGTCCTCGCGGATATCCAGGCCAACCAGACACTGCGTTGTGCGACATTTGCAGATGTGCCGCCGTTTGCCGCACCGGATGTGAATACCCGTGAAATGGTTGGCTTCGACGTCGACCTATGCAATGCAATCGCCCGCGAACTCGGCGTAAAGGCTGAGATCAAACCGGTGTCCGTTGAAGCCCGCGTGCCGGAGGTGAAGCTCGGTCGCGTTGATATCACCGTCGCCAACCTTGCTTACACGCAGAGCCGTGCGGAACAGATACAGTTTTCCGATCCCTATTACCTCGCCAAGGAAATGCTGATCGTGCCAGCCGACGATGCTGGCCAGTCGAAATCCGACTACGTCGGCCAGCGTGTCGCCTCGACCAAGGGTTCGACCTCGGAAATGTCAATCAAGCTGAACAAGTCCGAGCCGCTGACCTTCCAGGATACAGCTTCCGCCTATCTCGCCGTCCAGCAGGGCAAGGCCCGCGGCATGGTCGCCAACACGATGACGACGACCAAGTTGGTTAACGAGTCCAAGACCAAGGGCAAGGAAATGCGGATGATTCCGGAGCCCATGCTTTACCAGCCGATCGGCATTGGCATGGCAAAGGATCAGCCGGCCTTGACCGCAAAGATCAACGAAGTCCTGCGCAAGCTCGACACCTCTGGCGAGATCAACCAGATCTGGGACAAGTGGCTCGGTCCGAACACGGAATACAAGATGACCCGCACCGACAAGGTCGTGCCGCTCTCCGAACTGAAGTTCGACCCGATCCCATAATCGGCGGCTGACGGCCTCCTCCGAGGCGTCTTCCAGACATCAATCTGAACAACGTGGCGGGCAGGCATGCCCGCCCGAACGATAACCTGCGAGGAAACATGGCCCATATCAAGAAGATCCCTGTCCGCCCGGCAAAGGCAGACGTCGAGGCATTGTCGAAGTTTTCGCCCGCCACCATTCATGAGGCCCAGGGTCGCCGTGGCGCCTTGTCGTCCCGCATCAAGCCGGTCGACTATCGCATGAAGCTTTGCGGTCCGGCCTTTACCGTGCGCTGCGCGCCGCGTGACAACATCATGCTGCAGCTCGCGATCAACTATGCGCAGGCCGGCGATATCATCGTCGTCTCCGGCGGTGAATATGAAGAAGCGGGATCTTTCGGCGACGTGCTCGCCAATGCTTGCCTCGCCAAGGGCATCGGCGGTCTCGTCACGGACAGCGGCGTGCGCGACAGCCTGCAGCTGCGCGACCTCGGCTTCCCGGTCTTCTCGCTCAGCCTCTGCATCAAGGGCACCGTCAAGGAAACGCTGACCTCTACAAACGATACGATCGTCATCGGCGGCGAGATCGTGCATCCGGGCGATATCATTGTCGGCGATGCCGATGGCCTGGTCGTCGTGCGTCGTGACGAAGCAGCGGAAGTGGCCGCCCTTTCCCAGGCGCGCGAAGATGTAGAAGCCGAATTCATCGCGGACTACAAGGCCGGCAAATCGGTCATCGAAGTCTCCAAGCTCGAGGCAGTCCTCAAGGCCAAGGGCCTCACGGTCGAAGCCTGACGGTTGAGCAAGTGGCGTCGAGCCTTCAAGAAGAAGGCTCGACCAAACAGGAGAGGATGTCGATATGACCAGTCCATTATTTGACCTATCGGGTCGTCTTGCTTTGATCACTGGCTCGTCGCAGGGGATCGGCTTTGCGCTGGCGGAGGGTCTTGCGGCGCATGGGGCTGAGGTTGTGCTGAACGGGCGTGACCGTGAGAAGCTGGATGCGGCTGTGACGTCGTTGCAGGATGCCGGTTTCAAGGCTTCGGCCAGTGACTTCGACGTGACGGATGGCGAGGCTGTGGCGGCGGGTGTTGCCGCGATCGAGGCTGATATCGGTCCGATCGACATCCTGATCAACAATGCCGGCATGCAGTTTCGTTCGCCTCTGGAAGACTTTCCGGCGGATCGTTGGGAGCAGTTGCTGAAGACGAATGTGTCGAGCGTGTTTTATGTCGGCCAGGCGGTTGCCCGGCACATGATCGGGCGCGGCCGGGGCAAGATCGTCAACATCGCCTCGGTGCAGAGCGAACTGGCACGTCCCGGCATTGCGCCCTACACGGCGACCAAGGGGGCGGTGAAGAACCTGACGCGCGGCATGTCGACGGACTGGGCGAAGCACGGCCTGCAGGTCAATGCGATTGCGCCCGGCTATTTCAAGACGCCGCTCAACCAGGCTTTGGTCGACAATCCCGAATTCTCCGCCTGGCTGGAAAAGCGCACGCCGGCCGGTCGCTGGGGTGACGTGGAGGAACTGGTCGGTGCGGCCGTCTTCCTGTCGTCGAATGCTTCCTCCTTCGTGAATGGACACACGCTCTATGTCGACGGCGGCATCACCATCAGTCTCTGATTTGGCAATCTCTGATCCGACAGCCTTTGGCCCGGCCTATTCCCCCGGCCCAATCGTGGTGATGGGTGTGTCCGGCTGCGGCAAGTCGTCGGTCGGGGCCAGGCTTGGCGATTACCTCGAGACGGCCTTCGTCGAGGGCGACAGCCTGCATCCGCCTGAGAATGTGCGCAAGATGCGGCTCGGCACCCCGCTTGAGGATGAGGACCGCTGGCCCTGGCTTGAGCGGATCGGCCAGCTGCTGTCAGGCGCCGGAGAAGGGGGGCTGCCGGTTGTGGTCTCGTGCTCGGCGCTGAAGCGCGCCTATCGCGACCGGCTGCGGGAACTGGCCGGCCAGCCCGTGACCTTCGTCTTCCTGCAGGGCGACCGGACGCTGCTCGCCGCGCGCATGGCCGGACGGAACCACGACTACATGCCGCTGTCGCTGCTCGACAGCCAGCTTGCGACGCTGGAACTGCCTCACGCAGAGCCGGATGTTTTGACAATCGACATCAATGAACCGCTCGAAGCCATCGTCGGACGGGCGATGACCGTGCTTGCGCTGCGCAGCCGAAGAACGAGCTGAACACAATAATCGGAGGACACCATGAGCAAGCCCGAACTCCTTCTGGTCGGGCCCTATCCGGAATGGGATATGGTCGAACTGGAAGCCCATTACACGGTCCACAAGCTGTATGAGGCAGGCGATCGCGACGCCTTTATCCGTACCCATGCGGACAAGATCCGGGCGATTGCCACGCGCGGCGAACTGGGGGCCTCGGCCGAGCTGATCGCGGCCCTGCCGAAGCTGGAGATCATCTCGGTCTATGGCGTCGGCTTTGATGCGGTCAATCTGGAGGCGGCCCGTGCCCGCGGCATCCGCGTCACCAATACACCTGACGTTCTGACCAATGACGTGGCCGATCTCGGCGTTGCGATGATGCTGGTGCAGTCGCGCGGCATGATCGGTGCCGAGACCTGGGTGCGCGATGGCAGCTGGGCGCAAAAGGGCCTCTATCCGCTGAAGCGCCGCGTCTGGGGCCGGAAGGCCGGTGTGCTCGGCCTCGGTCGCATCGGTTACGAAGTGGCCAAGCGCCTGAAGGGCTTTGACATGGACATCGCCTATAGCGACGTCTCGGCAAAGCCCTATGCGGAAGGCATGACCTATATCGCCGATCCGGTGGAGCTTGCCCGCCATGCCGACTTCCTGTTCGTGACGCTGGCGGCCTCTGCAAACACGCGCCACATCGTCGGTAGCCAGGTGATCGAGGCGCTCGGTCCGGAAGGCATGCTGATCAACATCTCGCGCGCGTCCAACATTGACGAGGCAGCCCTGCTGGAGGCGCTGGAGAAGGGCACGCTCGGCTCGGCGGCGCTTGATGTCTTCGAAGGCGAACCAAAGCTCGATCCGCGCTTCCTGGCGCTTGAGAATGTGCTGGTCCAACCGCATCACGCTTCTGGTACGATCGAAACCCGCAAGGCAATGGGCAAGCTGGTGCGCGACAATCTCGCTGCCCATTTTGCCGGCGCCGCCCTGCCGACCCCGGTGCTGTGAGGAGCCTTGCCATGAAAGCCATCGTCATTCATGCCGCCAAGGATCTGCGCATCGAAGAGCGCGAGGTCGAGGCGCTTGGCCCCGGCCAGGTGCAGGTCGCGATCGAGGCCGGCGGCATCTGCGGCTCGGACCTGCATTACTACAATCATGGCGGCTTCGGCACGGTCCGGATCCGCGAGCCGATGATCCTCGGCCATGAAGTGGCCGGCACGATTAAGGCGCTCGGATCAGGTGTCTCGCACCTGGAGATCGGCGACCGTGTGGCTGTGTCCCCGAGCCGGCCCTGCAATGCCTGCGATTATTGCCTGGAGGGCAAGCAGAACCATTGCTTCAACATGCGCTTTTATGGCTCGGCCATGCCCATGCCGCATATCCAGGGGGCGTTCCGCCAGCGCGTGGTCGCAGACGCCTCGCAGTGCCATCCGGTCGATGACGGCATCTCGATCAACGAGGCGGCGATGGCGGAACCGTTTGCGGTGACGCTGCATGCGGTGAAGCGGGCAGGGGCCTTGACCAACAAGCGCGTGCTGGTCACCGGCTGTGGGCCGATCGGGGCGCTCGCCATCATTGCCGCTCGCGCCCATGGCGCGCGCGAGATCGTCGCGACCGACGTGATGGATGCGGTGCTGAAGAAGGCGCTGCAGGTCGGTGCCGACCGGGTGATCAACAGTGCCGAGAACCCGGAACGGCTGTCGGACTACGCCGCCAACAAGGGCTACTTCGACGTGCAGTTCGAGGCCTCCGGCAATGAGCGCGCCATGCGTTCTGGCCTCGAAGCGCTGCGTCCGCAGTCGACCCTGGTCCAGCTCGGTCTCGGTGGCGACATCTCCTTCCCGCAGAACATGGTGGTGGCAAAGGAGATCGAGCTCAAGGGCACGTTCCGCTTTCATGAGGAGTTCGGCCTTGCGGTTGACCTGATCAACCGGCGACGCGTCGATCTCGCACCACTTCTGACCGGCACCTATCCGCTAGAAGATGCGGTGCGCGCCTTCGAGGTGGCAGGAGACCGGACGCAGTCGATGAAGGTGCAGCTTGCCTTCTGATCTTGGAAAAGACGACAGGAAAGTGACATGAAGCAAAGTGACGTGCAGCAAGCGGAAATCGGACTGATCGGTCTCGGAGTCATGGGCTCCAATCTGGCGCTCAACATTGCCGAGAAAGGCAATCGCATCGCAGTCTTCAACCGGACGCCCGCGCGCACGGATGAATTCCTCGGCGAAGCCGGCGATCTCGCCGACCGCATCATCGGTTGCCACACGATCGAAGAGTTCGTTGCTGCGATCCGCCCGCCGCGTCCGATCATCATCATGATCAAGGCCGGCGAGGCCGTCGACCAGCAGATGGCCGCGCTTCTGCCGCATCTTGCCAAGAACGACATCATGATCGATGCCGGCAATGCCAATTTCCGCGACACCGTCGCCCGCTTCGAGCGGCTCGCCGGAACCGATGTCACCTTTATCGGCATGGGCGTGTCGGGTGGTGAAGAAGGTGCCCGCCACGGCCCCTCGATCATGGTCGGCGGCACGGAAGAGAGCTGGAAGCGCGTGGAGCCGGTTCTCACTTCGATCGCCGCAAAATTCAACGGCGACCCATGCGTTGCCTGGCTCGGCACCGATGGCGCCGGTCACTTCGTGAAGACGATCCACAACGGCATCGAATATGCCGACATGCAGATGATCGCCGAGATCTACGGTATTCTGCGCGACGGCCTGAAGATGTCGGCTGCCGAAATCGGCGAGATCTTCGGCGAGTGGAACAAGGGTCGCCTCAATTCCTACCTGATCGAGATCACCGAGAAGGTGCTGAAGGCCACGGATCCGGAAACCGGCAAGCCGATGGTCGACATCATCGTCGATTCCGCCGGCCAGAAGGGCACCGGCAAGTGGTCTGCCATCGAGGCGCAGAACCTCGCGGTCGCTGCCTCCGGCATTGAGGCTGCTGTTGCCGGTCGCGTGCTTTCGTCGCTGCGCGAGGAGCGTATCGCTGCCGAGAAGATCTTCGGCCTGCCAGCACTTGCGGAGGCGCCCAAGGACAAGGCCGCCTTCATCGCCGATCTTGAGAATGCGCTGCTCGCTGCCAAGATTGCAGCCTATGCGCAGGGCTTTGCTGTGATGTCCTCGGCTTCGGAAGAGTTCAACTGGTCGCTGCCCATGCCGACGATCGCCAAGATCTGGCGTGCCGGCTGCATCATCCGCTCGCAATTCCTCGACGAGATCACCTCGGCCTTCACCAGGGATCCTGATGTGGCGAACCTCGTCGTCACGCCGGCTTTTGCGGCGATGGTCAAGGAAACCGACGGGGCACTTCGCCGCGTGGTCGCCCATGCCGTCCTGTCCGGCCTGCCGGTGCCTGCGCTTGCCTCGGCGCTCTCCTACTTCGACACCTATCGTCGCGGTCGTGGCACGGCGAACCTCATCCAGGCGCAGCGCGATTTCTTCGGCGCCCACGGCTTTGACCGTCTCGACGGAAAGGAAATCCATCACGGCCCCTGGGCCGGCCAGTTCTGAACGTTGCCCAAATTCGAAAATATACGGCTGCTGTCGACTTTGTGGACCCGGGCAGGTTCTAAGACATGCGCCAGCGGGAGCCGTCTGCTATCCGTGCCCGGACGCCCGAGCTTCTAAGTGGAGAGGAAGCATAACCCGTACGCGATTTGTTGGTCGTCGGAAATGAGATCCTATCGTCCTGCTGTACGATCCTGAACGGACTTAGATCGCCGGTGCTCGCTAAGCGGCCAACATCTCTAAAATGGTTGCGCCAACCACAGCTCTTACCTTCTACCCTGTACTCAGTCAGTCTCCTGACCAGCGGGTCCGTTCCGGCCCCTCTTCGGATATCTTACCAAGTATAAGATTTACTGCTGCTGTTTCCCCGCGCCGCACGGCTCCGAGTTAATGTCGGCACGACGATTAGGATTGACCCAAGGCGATCCCGCTCACAGTTGCTTGGTCTTCTCCACATTGGCCCTTCACGCCGTGCCTCCAAGGTGTGACCTCACGCAAAAATCGGGGGGATCTCGATCAGCTTGCGGCCGTCGTTGCTTCCCTTCTCGAGAATGTCAAAGGCTGCGGTGAGCATGCCGGGCACGTCCTGGCGTGCCATTTCGATGTCGTGGCCGAGTAGGGCAACGAATGGGTCCCAGTCAAAGCAACCGATGATGGGTTGCTCCCCCTGAAAGTGGGCTGAGGACTTGATCCAGCGCATGACGCCTTCGAGCGAAATGGTCGAGTTGACGAACATGCCACGCGGCACACTTCCTTCTCGGTCCGCCATCGCGCTGAGCGCCTGCGCTGCCTTTTCGGGAGCATAGCCACAGGCGAGAACATGGTGTTCCTCGATCGGCACGCCGAGATCCTGATGGGCAGTGCGGAAGCCGCGGATACGTTCGGCGGTGTTATGGTCACTGCCACGCCCGCCGATGAAGAGCAGCGGCGCCATGACGCCGGTCTTAGTGTGATGATTGATCAGTGTGCGCCGCGTTAGTTCACGCGCGCCGGCGAAGTTGTCGGAGATGATCGACGTCGCCTTGGTGCCTGGTAGGTCAAGGTTCAGGCTGCGAGTGCCTGCAGCCTGGCAGATGTCTGTTATGCGATCCGGATCGGTCGCACCCGTGGAGATCAACCATTCCACCTGATAGGACAGCATGGTGCGTGCCGCTTCCATCTCCAAGTCGGGATCACGCAGCGTACAGGTGATGATCGGGAACAGCCCGCGCTCGCGCGCCATGATTTCGAAGGTCTCGACGATCGAGCCGAAATACCGGTTGTCGTATTTGGGAACAATCATGCCAATGATCCGGGACTTTTCCCGGCGCAGAAGGCTTGCCTGCATGTTGATGGCATAGCCCTGTTCCTCGGCAATCCGGGTGATCTTTTCCGCCAACTGGCTACTGATCCGACGCTTTTTCCAGTTGCCGTTCAGGACGGCGCTCACCGCACTCGCCGAGGTTCCGGCAAGTTCGGCCAGATCATAGATCGTCGTCTTTTTCTGCGGGCGCTGCTGATTCACGAAATCCTCCTACGAGACCCAACTTGACATCAAACGAGAGAAGTGGCAATTCTTGCTTCATCGATTGAGCAGTGGTGCTCAATCGATGATACAGGTTGGCTGTGGAGGGTCGACCGGGAGGCGTTCTGCCAGTGCCCATGTCTTGCGGCGCCGATGTGCTCGGCGACGAACGATGCGCTGCGTCCTCATGTTGGGCGACGCGGAATGGGCGGGAGAATGACAGTCCGGAGCAGCCTCACAAGGCGAGCTGTTCCCATTCAAGGAGGAGAATGAGATATGAAAATTCGTTCCATGCTGCTGGCAACCGTCGGTCTCGCCGCAATGCTTTCCGGTTCTGCTCTCGCGCAGGAGGGGGCGACAGTCGCCTTCCTGATGCCCGACCAGGCATCGACTCGCTACGAAGAGCACGACTATCCCGGCTTCAAGGCAGAGATGGAGAAGCTTTGCCCGACCTGCACCGTCATCTATCAAAATGCCAATGCGGATGTTGCGCTCCAGCAGCAGCAGTTCAATTCGGTCATCGCCCAGGGTGCCAAGGTCATTGTTCTCGATCCGGTCGATTCCGCTGCGGCCGCCGCTCTCGTCGAGATCGCTCAGTCCCAGGACGTTAAGGTCATTGCCTACGACCGCCCGATCCCGGACAAGGCTGCCGATTATTACGTCTCCTTCGACAATGAAGGCATCGGCCATGCGATCGCCCAGTCGCTCGTCGAGCATCTTAAGACCAGCGGCGTTCCGGAAGGTTCGGGCGTGCTGCAGATCAACGGCTCGCCGACCGATGCGGCTGCTGGCCTGATCCGTGACGGCATCCATCGCGGCTTGAAGGACTCCGGCTACAAGACGCTTGCCGAATTCGACACGCCGGAATGGGCGCCGCCAAAGGCGCAGGAATGGGCCGCCGGCCAGATCACCCGCTTCGGCGCCGAGATCAAGGGCGTGGTTGCTGCCAACGACGGCACTGGTGGTGGCGCGATTGCTGCCTTCAAGGCCGCTGGCGTGAACCCTGTCCCGCCAGTCACCGGCAACGACGCGACGATCGCGGCCCTGCAGTTGATCATCTCGGGCGACCAGTACAATACGATCTCCAAGCCATCGGAAATCGTCGCGGCCGCAGCAGCAAATGTGGCTGTGAAGCTTCTGAAGGGCGAGACGGTCGAAGCCAAGACCACCCTCTACAACACGCCGTCCGAGCTCTTCGTGCCGGCCGTTGTGACCGCGGAAAACATCAAGGCAGAGATCTTCGACAAGGGCATCCAGAAGCCTGAAGATGTCTGCACCGGTGAATATGCCGAGGGTTGCAAGAAGCTCGGCATCGTCCAGTAATATCGATCTCCCAAGGCGCTCGGTCGGGGCTTGCTCCGGCCGGGCGTACCCATTCGCAGAGAAGAGCTCCGTCATGCAACGAAATGACATCGGTCTGCCACCCAAGGGCACGACCATCCTAAAGCTGAGCCATGTTTCGAAGAATTTCGGTGCGGTTTCCGCGCTGACCGACATCGAGCTTGAAGTGAAGGCGGGCGAGGTCGTCGCTCTCGTCGGCGACAATGGTGCCGGCAAGTCGACACTGATCAAGGTCCTGGCCGGCGTCCACCAGCCCAGTTCCGGCCGGATCGAGTTCATGGGGAAGGAAGTTTCGCTCGACAGCCCGAGCCGCGCGCTCGAGCTCGGCATCGCGACGGTCTTCCAGGATCTGGCGCTCTGCGAAAACCTCGACGTCGTCGCCAATCTCTTTCTGGGACACGAGCTCTCGCCCTGGAACCTAGATGAGGTGGCGATGGAAGTACGTGCCTGGACGCTGCTGCGTGAACTCGCCGCCCGTATTCCTTCAGTACGTGAGCCAATTGCCTCGCTGTCGGGCGGCCAGCGCCAGACGGTGGCGATTGCCCGCTCGCTTCTGCTCGACCCGAAGATCATCATGCTCGACGAGCCGACGGCAGCCCTCGGTGTTGCCCAGACGGCGGAGGTCCTGAACCTGATCGAGCGCGTCCGCGAACGCGGCCTCGGCGTCATCATCATCAGCCACAACATGGAAGACGTCCGTGCCGTTGCCGACCGCGTCGTAGTCCTGCGCCTCGGCAAGAATAACGGCGTCTTCTCGCCTGACGCCTCGAACCATGAACTCGTGGCCGCCATTACCGGCGCCACGGAAAACTCTGTCTCGCGCCGGGCTGGCCGAAAGGCCGTCGAACAGGCCGAAATCGGCGGGAGCCCCGCATGAGCACTCAGATGTCGAATGAAAACAAATCTGCGCCCCTTGCTCTTGATCGCAGCGATGAGCGCGTTCGCCACGCTGATGGCATAGGCGGTATGGTCCGCGCCTTCGTCAGCCGGATTCGTTCCGGCGACCTCGGAATGTTGCCGGTCGCCATTGGTCTGATCGTCATCTCGACGGTCTTCAGCATTCTCAATCCGATCTTCCTTGCGCCGAACAACCTTGTAAACCTCCTGTTCGACTGCGCGACAGTCGGCATCATCTCGCTTGGCATCGTCTGTGTGCTTATTCTCGGCGAGATCGACCTCTCGGTCGGCTCGATGAGCGGTCTGGCCTCGGCCATCATCGGCGTGCTCTGGGTGAATTCCGGGATTTCGTTGCCGCTCGCCATTGGCGCGGCACTGGTAACGGGAGCGGGCGTCGGTGCGCTCTACGCGATGATGTACAATCGGCTGGGCATGCCGAGCTTCGTTGCAACGCTTGCCGGTCTGCTCGCGCTGCTCGGCTTGCAGCTCTATATCCTTGGGCCCACGGGCAGCATCAACCTGCCATATGCCTCGCCGCTGGTGCGCTTCGGCCAGATCCTCGTGATGCCTGACTGGCTGTCCTACCTGCTGGCACTTGTGCCCGGGGCCGTCCTGATTGTCGCCGGTATGGTCATCCGCGCGCGTCGACAGGCCGTCAATCTCTCCTCGCAGCCGATCAGCAGCCTCATCGTTAAGGCCGTGGTCCTGACGGTGGTCCTGGAAGCCGCAGTCTACTACCTGAACCTTGGACGCGGCGTGCCATGGATGTTTGGCCTGTTCGTGGCCCTGGTCGTGATCCTCAATTATGCGCTCACCAAGACCAAATGGGGCCGCTCGATGTTTGCAGTCGGTGGCAACCGCGAGGCTGCACGCCGCTCGGGTATCAATGTCCGCCGCATTTACATGAGCGCATTCATGCTTTGCTCGACGCTGGCCGCTCTCGGCGGCATTTTGTCTGCATCGCGTCTCGCCTCGTCTAGCCAGCAGGCCGGCACGGGTGACGTCAACCTCAACGCGATCGCGGCGGCCGTCATCGGCGGTACCAGCCTCTTCGGCGGACGCGGCAGTGCTTATTCGGCACTGCTCGGCATCATCGTCATCCAGGCGATCTCAAATGGGTTGACGCTTCTCAACCTCAGCTCGTCGCTTCGCTATATGATCACCGGTGCTGTTCTCGCCATCGCCGTCATCGTCGACTCGCTTGCCCGCCGCTCGCGCGTCAGCCATGGCCGCGCCTGATCCAAAGACTGGAGACTTGATATGACTGAACTGATGAAGGGCAAGGTCGCCGCTATCACCGGAGCAGCTTCGGGCATCGGCCTCGAATGCGCCCGCACCCTGATCGCCGAAGGCGCGACGGTTGTCCTGATCGATCGCGCAAAGGACAAGCTCGAGGTGCTCTGCCAGGAACTCGGCGAACGCGCAAAGCCCCTGGTGGTCGATCTCTTCGATGGGCCTGCCGTCTCCGGCATGCTGCCGCGCATTCTTGAGCTGGCAGGCGGTCTGGACATATTTCACGCCAATGCCGGTGCCTATATCGGCGGTCCAGTCGCGGAAGGAGATCCGGATGCCTGGGACCGCATGCTGAACCTCAACATCAACGCTGCCTTCCGCTCCGTGCATGCAGTCTTGCCGCACATGATCGCGCAGAAGTCCGGTGACATCCTGTTCACCAGCTCGATCGCCGGCGTCGTTCCGGTCATCTGGGAGCCGATCTACACGGCTTCGAAATTTGCGGTTCAGGCCTTTGTCCATTCGACCCGCCGCCAGGTGGCGCCCCATGGCGTGCGCGTCGGTGCGGTTCTGCCAGGTCCCGTTGTTACAGCACTCCTCGACGACTGGCCGAAGGCTAAGATGGAAGAGGCGCTTGCCAATGGCAGCCTGATGCAGCCGAAGGAGGTGGCCGATGCCGTGCTCTTCATGCTGTCGCGGCCCCGCAATGTGACCATTCGTGACCTGGTGATCCTGCCCAACAGTGTCGATCTCTGACGCCTGCTTGATCCCCAATAGCCTGCCCTTGAAATGCCGAAACAGACGAGAAAACCATGAGCTCAGCCCAGAACTCGACCGAGGGAGCCACCCGTTACGTCATCGGCGTTGATGTCGGAACGGGCAGCGCACGTGCTGGCCTCTTCGACCTTGAGGGGCGCATGCTGTCGGTCGCGAAACGCGATATCACCCTCTTTCGCGAGGCTGGCTCGATCGTCGAGCAGTCGAGCAACGAGATCTGGAACGCGGTCTGCGCCATCATCCGCGAGGCGGTGCAGAAGGCCGGGGTGTCGCCGGATCAGATCATCGGCCTTGGCTTCGATGCGACCTGCTCGCTGGTGGTGCTGGGTGAGGGGGGCAAGTCGCTCGCCGTCGGTCCGTCGGAAGATGCAAAGCGTGACATTATCGTCTGGATGGACCACCGTGCCGTGGCCCAGGCCGAGCGCATCAATGCGATCGGGCACGATGTCTTGCGCTATGTCGGCGGCCGTATCTCGCCGGAGATGGAAACGCCGAAGATCCTGTGGCTGAAGGAAAACCGTCCGGCGACCTTCGCGGCCGCCTGGCAGTTCTTCGACCTCGCCGATTTCCTGACCTGGAAATCAACAGGCGATCTCTCACGTTCGACCTGCACTGTAACCTGCAAATGGACCTATCTCGCCCACGAAGCGCGCTGGGATGAAAGCTATTTCAATCAGATCGGCCTTGAGGAGTTGGCTGCCGAGGGCTTTGCCCGCATCGGTACCGACATCGTCGAGCCTGGCACCCAGTTGGGGCAGGGGCTGACGAAAGAGGCGGCCGAAGCCATGGGTCTCAAACTCGGTACGGCCGTCGCTGCGGGGATGATCGATGCCCATGCGGGTGGCATCGGCACGGTCGGTATCGGCGGCAAGCCGGCCGAGAACCTGGCTTACGTCTTCGGGACTTCCTCCTGCACCATGACATCGACGGCCGAGCCAGTTTTCGTGCCCGGCGTCTGGGGGCCGTATTATTCGGCCATGGTACCTGGCATGTGGTTGAACGAGGGTGGCCAGAGTGCCGCTGGCGCGGCGATAGACCAGCTTCTGTCCTTCCATCCCGCTGCCGCCGAGGCGACCGCCCAGGCACAGGCCGAGGGGAAGTCTTTGCCCGCCTTCATGGCCGAGCAGGCAGCACTAAAGATTGCCAATGCCTCAGAGGCCGTCGACCTTGCTGCTGGCCTGCATGTCGTGCCAGAGTTTCTCGGGAACCGCGCTCCTTTTGCCGATCCGCATGCCCGCGCCGTCATCGCAGGCCTTGGAATGGAACGTGACTTCGACAATCTGGTTGCTCTCTACATCGCCGGCCTGTGTGGGATCGGCTACGGACTGCGCCAGATCATCGAGACTCAGGCAAAATCCGGAGCGTCTGTCGAGCGGGTGGTGATCAGCGGGGGCGCGGGTGCAAGTCCACTGGTGCGCCAGATCCTGGCGGACGCCTGCTGCAAGCCTGTCGTGGCGACCGAGGCGGACGAACCTGTCCTGCTGGGCTCCGCCATTCTTGGTAGCGTCGCGGCCGGCGCCTTTCCCAATGTCAACGCGGCTATGAGTGTGCTCTCCAAAGTGAATTTGGAGTATGTACCGAGTGACCAGCATGCGGTCACCACTCATCAACGCCGCTTCGAAGCGTTTCTCAGACTTCAAGATGCCCTAAGAATAATACGATCTCATTGATTCAGGCTCCTCTCTGAGCAGGCCTGACGCTCTTATTGCAAGGGTGCTCCGCCAGAGCTCAGGCTTGTAAGTTTTCAGCGGATGATGGAGATGATCCCGTGGCGTAACACATCGTTTATCGGGATGATGTAATACTCGGCCATGACTGGTCGTGTAGGGTTTACGCTTGGACGCGCACTTCAACCACTTGCTCGCAAACGGCGCG
>Ga0209207_1000137_pt1 | contig 54624 bp, 54 predicted proteins | sample SaghotsprinmetaG_FD_184140 | JGI IMG/M metagenome (GOLD analysis project Ga0209207, IMG submission 184140) | Hot spring microbial communities from South Africa to study Microbial Dark Matter (Phase II) - Sagole hot spring metaG (SPAdes) (version 3) | ecosystem: Environmental > Aquatic > Thermal... | reverse complement strand
GCCTTTTCCTCCCTTTTCTGAATGACACCGAATGTTGCCAAGGGGTGTGGCTCCAATTTGGGGAGGTACCAGACGAAGCGCCTGTTAGCTTCAGCCCAAAGCGCGCTGAGCCACAACGGCAGCAGCTATGGCTCAACGCCGTTTCTAAGGGGGGTGACGAGGCTAGAAGCTAAACGTGATCCGAATAAGCCCCTGCAGAATTGGACTATTGGTAGAGCTGTTGTTGGCGTTTGTAACCGCCATAAACACCGGTGTAATGGCAATGTTATCGCTGAGGGGATAGCGGAAAAATAGCTCGTAGTTCGTTTGGGTTGCATCGTTAATGCCGGGTGCTGATGCCAAGGAGTTAATAAACGGTTGACCGACAGCCGCCCCAAGAAGTGAGCCTTCGGCCAATAAGTCTCGATAGGCAACCCCTGCCATCCAAGTTTGGGCGGTGGTATTCACTTCACCACCGGCTGGGATTATCAAGACCCCGGGATCCACGGCAAAAGGACCTAGCCCCAAAATCGTTGCCCCCGTGCCGTAGAGCTTCATACCCGAGTAGCCATAGCGGCCAAAAAGGCCAAATTTACCTAGGGTGAGTTCGGCGTTAACGCCCCCAGCATTCTGGGAAATATTCAAGGTTGAGGCATTGGTATATTGCAGGCGCACAGCAACATTATTTTGCTCATTGCGCCCAAACGCACGGCTAAACTCCAGTTCAATCGTGCCTTGGTAGGGATCACCAAATAGGCCGCCATTCACAGGGGCACCCGCAAGACCACTGGCCAAGCCACCGGTGGGGGCACTGGCAGCGGCAGCCACATACACCCCCCGCAGGGTAAAGAAACTGCCCCCCGGATTCCACTCAAGGCTCATGCCCGCCCCGCCCGGATCGTTCACCGGATAGGGCACAATCAGGGGATTATTGATAAAGAAATTAGAGCTAAAATCACTGGAGGAGTCGTTGGCATAGCTGTTGGTGTCAATAATATCGCTGGGATAGAACAGCGGGCCAAACCCAAGGGTTAAATTTTCGGTGGGCTGGAAGCTATAGAACAGGCGAAACAGGTTAACCCCCAGATCAACACCACCGTAGTCCACGGAGCCACCGGCAATAAGGCCGCCCGTCCCTACTCCTGATGCCCCCAAGGTATCTAGGCCGCCGTTGCCCACTTCGAGGGTGGTGGTGAGCAGATCGGTACCGCGAAAACTGGTATTCAAACTGATTTCAACGCGGCTAATGACGGTGGGGTTGTAACTGCCACCGCCGAGCAGGTCGCCGGATACCGGATCAAAGACCGCACCAGTGTTTCCCCCCGCTTGAAAGGCCATGACTGCATCTACTGAGAGCTTGGTAGTGGTAGAAAATTGGGTGGCTTCGAGGTTGGCCATGCGGGCTTGCAGGTTATCTACCCGCCCGCGTAGCGTAGCCAGTTCCGTGGCAAATTCTGTGGCGAGGCGTTGCAGCGTGGCTAGGTCTTCTTTGGTGGCAAAGCGATCGCTGACCACATCTAAGCAGGCATTTAAGGCAGCGGCCAGTTCAAAACGGCTGAGGGCGCGGTTACCGCGGAAGGTGCCATCGGGATACCCGGCAATACAGCCATATTTTTCCACCAATGAGGCCAAGGCTTGGTAGGCCCAATCGGTGGGCTGCACATCCGCAAGCTGCGACACGGCGGTCACTTGTCCCATACTGGCCACCTGCTCGATCTCCCCTAGGGTCTGAACGCGGTGAACGGACGGGTGGCTCGGCTGAGCCTGACTACTGGTGCTAGTGGCTAGTAGCTGGGCCACAATCATTGCCGTTAGCCACGGCGCTGTTGGTTGATGCATCGGTCACTCCCTCACCCCTTACGGATCGTTACTGCGTCCCTGTGGAGCAGCCCACGGTAGCAGCTTTTTGATTATCATTATCGTTATTATGTGGCCGTTATCATGTGACCTGTCAAGGGGGATGGTGTTATTTGCTCACCCCTGCCGATTGGAGTTGGGGTTTTGCCTCTGCGAGCAAGACTTCGCGCAGGAAGCGGGCGATCGCCCGTTGGAGCAGGCCGTTGACAATTCGCTGCCCCATTTGCTGCAATTCCGGTCGAACAATAATTTTGAGAATGGCCGGAATGACCTTCATCAGGTCAAAGCCGGGGGTATCCTGCAAAATGCTAAAAATACGCCGCAGGTGCTCAAGGGCATTGGGTTCGCTAATGATACTGGGGCCGCTGGTTGTCGGTACGGGTCGGGTGACGAGGGGTAGCATTTGCGCCACATTGAACTGTCCCATGGTGGTGCGTGCCCAGGTATCTAGGCTTTTGACAATTTCATCGGCGAGGCGATCGCGATAAAAGGTGCCCCGCTCCGAAAAGAGAAACTCCAGCGCCTGCTCCAAGACAACATTAAAATCATAGTCGCGGCTTTCGCGGGCGTTGCGCAGCAGATTTTCAAGGCGGGTCCAGCGGAACTGACCATCCTTGAGCAGCAAATTGGTGAGGCTAGTGCGCAATTCTGGTGCCGGATCCGTCAGGAGGCGGCGGGCAATGTAGGGGTAGGCAGCGCTCAGCACCTTAAAGTTGGGATCTACCCCCATGGCAATCCCCTCCATGGTCAGGAGTGAGCGGACGATTAAGGCATAGTAAGCGGGCACCTGAAAGGGATACTCGTACATCACCTCCGAGAGGCGATCAAAAATCCGTTGAATATTTAGCTCCGCAACGCTGGCACCGAGGGCATCTTCAAACACCAGCGCCAATGCCGGAATAATTGGCTCTAGGTTAGTGTCTTCGCTCAAAAAGCCTAGGTTCACGTAATCATGGGCAAGGCTCTCGTACTCGCGATTCACAATATGGACAATGGCATTGAGAAGACCATAGCGCTGAGCGGGGGCAATCTCGCTCATCATGCCAAAGTCAAGGTAGGCGAGTTTGCCGTTGGGCATGGCTAAGAGGTTGCCTGGGTGCGGGTCGGCATGAAAAAAGCCGTGCTCGAGTAATTGCCGCAGCGAACACTGTACGCCGACATACACCATGTAGCGCGGGTCAATGCCTTGGGCCTGAATTTGCTGCGGCTGGTTGAGCTTGACACCCGTCACCCATTCCATCGTCAGGACGCGGCGGCGGGTGTAGTCCCAGTAAATTTTAGGAATATAGACATCGGGTAAATGGCCATAAAGACGGGCAAAGCGCTCGGCATTGCGCCCTTCTTGGGTGTAGTCCATCTCCTCAAACAGGCGACCGGCAAACTCGTCTAGGATGGCTACCAAATCGCTGCGAATGTCTTTGATCAGGCGTTTTGCCCAGTAGGCCACCCCCCGCAAAATATAAATGTCAAGGGTAATGCTTTCTGCCAAGCCGGGGCGCTGCACTTTAACGGCAACGGTTTCACCACTTTTGAGGCAACCGCGATACACCTGTCCTAAGGAAGCGGCAGCAATTGGCTCGGCGCTTAGGTCGGCAAACAAGGCCTGCGGTGGCGCGCCCAGTTCTTCTTCGATGAAGCGAAAAGCCACGTCATTGGGAAAGGCGGGCAACTGATCTTGCAGTTTGGTGAGTTCTTCAAGGTAAACGGCAGGCAGCAGATCGGGGCGGGTGGACAGCGCCTGTCCGACTTTAATATAGGCGGGACCAAGGCGGGTGAGGGTTTCCCGCAGGGCGATCGCCCGTTGGTGTTGATGGGTCTTCGCCCGACCTGTCAGGTTGTCCCACCAGCGGTTAAAGAGTAACCAAAACACCGGCCAGAGAATCTGTACCCAACGACTCAGCACCAGAAAGGGGCGCTGCCGATAGTAGGCGGCGATCGCCTCGGGATCGTAAGGTTCAAATTCTGGGTTGGGCAGCGTCTCCGCCGCGATCGCAATCTCTTGGGGGGAGTCATCGGCAGAGGCGGGGACTAAGGCCGTATTCATGGTAACCAGCTACTAACGCTGTTACACATTGTAACAACTGAGTCACAACTGACTTCCATCCAGCACGCCCCCATTCACCTAACCTGCACCAAAGCGGGGATGATATGATCGCCATTGGCAGCAAAGAAAATAAAACAATTAAAACAATAACGCCCATGACCGATTCTCCTCCCCCTGAGGCCAAGCCCAGTTATGTAAAGTTAGCCATGCGCAATATGGTGCGCAAGGGTGGCAAGTCCCTTACCCATTTTGCCCTCACCAGCTTAGGGCTACTGGCGTTTTTGGTCGGCCTATCCTATCTCACTCGTTAGCGATGGGGGTGACGGTCTATCTGGAAGTACATCAGCCCTTGCCTACCCCTGAGCTGGCCACCCTACCGTGGCAAGAGTGGCTCGCCACATGGCTGCACATGGTTGAACCAGCGAACAGTCACGGCTATGAACTAACCCTCCGCTTCACGTCCGATCAAGAGATTCAGGCGCTGAACCATCAATTTCGGCAACGTAATCAGCCCACGGATGTCCTCGCCTTTGCGACCCGCGATCAGGGATTGCCCCTAACCCCTGAGGAACCTGAGTATCTCGGCGATGTGATTATTTCCGTCGAAACGGCGCTGCGCCAAGCGAACGCCAGTGAGTCTGCCCCCCTGTCTGAACTGGCATGGCTCGCGTGCCATGGGCTGCTCCATCTCTTGGGCTGGGATCACCCCGATGAGTCACACTTGGCGGCGATGCTCAGCCAACAGGCTCAGTGTTTGCAGGCGGTGGGCTTGGCTGTACCATCCCTAGGGGGCACTTAAGCTTGATGTAACGATTGATTTACCCCCAGCGGAACAGCGCTGACCCCCACGTTAACCCCGCGCCAAACCCTGCTGTGGCAATGAGGTCGCCGCGCTTGATGTGCTGCTGCTGCAAGGGCGCGGTCAAGGCAATGGGGATGGAGGCGGCGGAGGTGTTGCCGCACTGGCTAACGTTGCTAATGACTTTGTGGGCGGCCACGCCAAGGCGCTCGGCAACGGCATCTAAGATCCGCTGATTGGCTTGGTGCAATACTAGCCAGTCAATATCCTCGGCGGTGAGGTGGGCACGGTGTAGCGCCTTCTCAATGACTTCCGGCACCTGAGTCACCGCAAAGCGATAGACTTCGCGACCGTTCATAAAAATGGGTGCAAAACTCCCTTGGGCGATCGCCACCCCCTCACACAGGGGTTGCGAGTTCCCTTGAAACGTCAGGGTTAAGTGTTCATTCAGGCGGCCATCACTGCGCAGTTCAAAACTCAGAAGCTGATCTACATCACTGGCTTGCAGCACCATCGCCCCCGCACCATCACCAAATAGAATACAGGTGCGGCGATCCTGCCAATCAACCCAGCGGGAGAGAATATCGGCACCAATGACCACTGCCGTGCGATAGGCACCAGTGCGCAAATACTGGGCAGCCGTCACCAAGCCAAAGATAAACCCAGAGCAGGCCGCTGTGAGGTCAAAAGCCACCGCATTGGTTGCACCAATCCGGGTTTGCACTAAACAGGCGGTGCCAAATAAATCATCGGGGGTTGAGGTGGCCAAAATGACGAGATCGACGGCGGTGGCATCGAGGTTAGCCATCGCCAGGGCGGCAACGGCAGCCTCTGCGGCCAAATCCACAAGGCGCTGATCCGGTGCGGCAATCCAGCGTTGTTTGATGCCAGTGCGGGTACGAATCCATTCATCGGAGGTATCCACTAGGGCACTGAGGTGCTCGTTGGTCAGAGCTTGGGTTGGGGTGGCAGCCCCCACCCCACTAAATCGAACACCCACTAAGCATGATCCTCAACGGCAACCGCATGCTGATAACACGCTTGAATCCGCTCTGAAACGCGATGATCCACGGCCTCCTTGGCTAGGCGAATGGCATTAAACACCGAAGGGGCTTGGGAACTGCCATGGCTAATGATGCAGATGCCATCAACCCCCAGCAGCAGACCACCCCCATGTTCCGCATGGTCAATGCGCTGCTTAATTTGCCGCAAGTTAGGGCGCAGCAGTGCGGTACCTAATTGACCCCGCCAGCCTCGCGGCAGTTCTTCCCGGAGAATTTGCACCAAGACCCCACCGAGGGACTCCGCAAATTTCAGTAACACATTACCGACAAAACCATCGCAAACCACCACATCAAACTGACCGGACATGACATCGCGGCCTTCGGCATTCCCTAAAAAAGAAATCTGAGGGTTTTGGCGCAGCAGTTGATGGGCTTTCAGCGCCACATCATTGCCTTTACAGTCTTCTTCCCCAATATTCAACAGCCCCACCTTGGGGTCATCAACGTCTAGCACGTACTTGCTATAGATGGAACCCATCACCGCAAACTGCTCTAAGTATTTGGGGCGGCAGTCCACGTTAGCGCCAACATCCAGAACCAAAACTGATTTGCCCGCCATCAGGGTGGGTAGCACCGCACCAATGGCAGGCCGATCAATGCCGGGGAGCCGTCCTAGCCGCAGCAGTGCCGCTGCCATGGCTGCACCGGAGTGCCCCGCTGAAACCACCGCATCTGCCGCTCCTGTTTTCACCAAGTCCATGGCCACGTTAATGGAGGCATTGGGCTTGCGTTTGAGGGCAACTAGGGGTTCTTCATCCATATCCACCACATCGGTGGCCGCCACAATCTGGGGTTTGGCGGTGGGGGCGTGTTGCTTCAGGTAATTCTGGATTTGAGTAGGGTCACCGACAAGCAAAATATCGGCATCTAATTCTTCACTAGCTCTGAGGGCACCGGCAACGATCTCATCGGGGGCATAGTCACCCCCCATGGCATCCACAGCAATCCGTGCACGAGTCATTGGCTGAACTCTTACGACAAAATCCTTCAGAATTCTAGCAGATGAACTGCCCTGCTACTCTATTCCTAATACCGGAACGTGATGCAAAATCAGGCATAAAACCCAAGGTTGGTGCCGCGACCACTGTGAACACCCGCCAGTTGTTCGTATTTTTGAGCATGGTTGATTAATTCTGCTGCTTCGGTTTCAGTGACTTGGCGCACCACTTTGGCGGGAACCCCCACTACGAGCGATCGCGGCGGTACATCTTTACTGACGACGGCACCCGCACCAACCATACTGCCGCTGCCGACCCGCACACCGTTCAGCACCACCGCACCAATGCCAATTAAACAGCCTGCCTCGACCGTGGCACCGTGAATGACCGCCCGATGCCCAACGGTCACATACTCGCCCAGAATCGTCGGCTCTCCCGGATCCCCGTGCAGAATCGCGCCATCCTGAATGTTGGTGTGGGCACCTACCTCAATGTATTCCACATCCCCCCGTAGGATGGCTCCATACCAGAGGCTACAGCCCTCGCCGAGGCGGACATCCCCAATGAGGGTGGCATTGGGGGCAATGAAGGCGGCGCGATCGCCCACCACCGGCGGCCAAAAGGAACTGGGGGCAGAAATAACCATAGGGCAATGAATTAACTATCCAAACCAAACGTCAGGGGTCGCCCCCGCACTGCCGTATTTACCTTACCGTGGCTAAAGACCATTTCACCATTCACAATCGTGAACACGGGCCAACCGGTGAGCGACCAGCCCTCAAAGGGACTCCAGCCGCACTTGGTGAGTAACTCTTGTCGCAGCACGGGGCGGTAGGTCTGCAAATCCACCAACACCAGATCCGCATCGTAGCCGGGGGCAATTTTCCCCTTATTGGGAATTTGATAGGCCTGGGCAACCGCTGTGGCCATCCAGCGCACCACCTGCGGCACGGTGCAGCGTCCCGCCATGGCTTGGGTAAGCATTAAGGGGAGCGAGGTTTCAACGCCCGGCATCCCGGAGGGGCTTTGGGGGTAGGGTTGGGCTTTTTCGGCCAACGTATGGGGGGCATGATCGGTGGCAATGAAGTCAATGATGCCATCGAGCAACCCCTGCCAGAGTTTTTGGTTATCTAATTCGGTGCGCAGCGGCGGGTTCATCTGGGCAAGGGCACCAATTTTACCGTAAGCCTCGGTGGTCAGAAGCAGGTGCTGGGGCGTGACCTCTGTGGTAACCCAAGGGGGTTTATTCTCCCTGAGGAAATCCACTTCAATGCCTGTCGAAAGGTGGAGAATGTGCAGCCGTCGCCGGTACTTGCGCGACAGTTTAACGGCCAACTGAGTGGCATTGAGGGCGGCAATCTCGTCTTGAATTTGGGAGTGAACGGCAACATCGCTCACCCCAGCAAAGGCCTCGCGGCGATCGCGAATCCGGCCTTGGTCTTCCGCATGAACGGCTATGAGGCGATCGCCCTCACTAAAAATGCGATCCAGAATCGGCTCTTCGTCCACCAACAGCGGGCCGTGCATTGACCCCATAAAAATTTTGATGCCGCAGGCAGGCTGAACCCGGTTCAGGACATCGAGGTTGTCCTTGGTGGCACCAATAAAGAAGCCGTAGTTCACCACCGACTTGGCAGCAGCCCGCGCCAGCTTATCGTCTAAGCTTGCTTGATCAATCGTGAGGGGGCGAGTGTTGGGCATCTCTAAAAATGAGGTGACCCCTCCCTTGGCGCACGCACAACTGGCCGTAAACAGATCCTCCTTGTGCTCAAGGCCGGGTTCGCGAAAATGCACCTGGGGGTCAATCACCCCCGGCAGTAGCGTTAGACCTGTTGCATCAATCACTGTATCTTCAGGGGTTACCGTGACCGTCTCCGCCACCTCCACAATGCGATCGCCCTCGAGGCGCACCTCCTGCTGGCGCAGCTCCCCATCGGGGGTACAAATAACGGCATGTTGGATTGCGATCGCCACGGTTACTCCTAAGTATTTAGAACTCCCTTTTTTCATCCTAGTCAAATCCCGTGAGCTGCCGCTAGGGGGAAAGAATGATAAAAATCAGTAATACCTATGGTGATCAAAATTTGGAGTGGATCTATCTTCGTAACGGAAATAAAACCCTTATACTGAAGAGCGTGTTTGTAGGTAGGGTGCGGCTCATCTGCTTATGGAATCTGGTATTGACTTGCAGGGGCAGTTCATTACTGCTCTCGAAACCTTAGGACTCAGCCATGATCTGGCCAAACTGCTCTGGCTCCCCTTGCCCATGCTGATGATGCTGGTGGTGGCCACCGTGGGTGTGTTAGTGGCGGTCTGGCTCGAGCGGAAAATTTCCGCGGCTGTACAGCAACGCATTGGTCCGGAGTACATTGGACCACTGGGCATTTTAGCGCCCCTTGCCGATGGCCTGAAGCTCATTTTTAAGGAAGATATTTTACCCACCAACACGGATCCGTGGCTCTTTACCCTCGGTCCGGCGGTGGTGGTCATTCCCGTCTTTTTGTCCTATATCATTGTTCCCTTTGGCCAAAACCTGCTGATCTCGAACTTGGCCATGGGGGTGTTCCTCTGGATTGCCCTTTCCAGCATTGCGCCCATTGGCCTCCTGATGTCTGGCTACGCCTCTAATAATAAGTACTCTTTGCTGGGGGGGCTGCGGGCAGCGGCACAGTCCATTAGCTACGAAATTCCCTTGGCCTTGGCGGTGCTGGCGGTAGCGATGATGTCCAATGGCTTAGGCACCGTAGAAATTGTTGAGCAGCAGTCCGAGTACGGCATCCTCAGTTGGAACGTTTGGCGGCAGCCCATTGGATTTCTGATCTTTTGGATTGCCGCCTTGGCAGAGTGCGAGCGGTTACCCTTTGACTTGCCAGAGGCCGAAGAAGAACTGGTGGCCGGGTATCAGACCGAGTATGCCGGAATGAAGTTTGCCCTCTTTTACTTGGGTGCCTACGTCAACCTAGTCCTGTCGGCACTGCTGGTGAGTGTGCTCTACTTTGGCGGCTGGGACTTCCCCATTCCGCTGCACTACATCGCCGATGCCCTCGGCCTACCGGAAACCAACCCCTTCTTACAAATTGGCTTTGCCATTCTCGGCATTACAATGACACTCGTCAAAGCCTACTTCTTTATCTTTTTAGCCATCCTGCTGCGCTGGACCGTGCCGCGGGTGCGCATTGACCAACTCTTGGATTTGGGCTGGAAGTTCCTGTTACCCGTTGGTCTGGTCAATCTTTTGCTGACCGCAGGTCTCAAGTTAGCCTTTCCTGTGGCCTTTGGTGGTTAACCGTTTACGTTTGTCCCACGAGGTGTATCCATGAAATTCCTCAATCAAATTAGCAACTATGCCAAAGAGGCCGTGCAGTCCGCGAAGTACATTGGTCAGGGTCTCTCCGTCACCTTTGACCATATGCGGCGGCGACCCGTTACCGTGCAATACCCCTACGAAAAGCTGATTCCGTCCGAACGCTTTCGGGGCCGCATTCATTTTGAATTTGACAAGTGTATCTCCTGTGAGGTGTGCGTGCGGGTGTGCCCCATCAACCTACCGGTGGTGGATTGGGTCTTTAACAAGGAAATTAAAAAGAAAGAGCTAAAGCACTACAGCATTGACTTTGGGGTGTGTATCTTTTGTGCCAACTGTGTGGAGTACTGCCCCACCAACTGCCTATCGGTGACCGAGGAGTACGAGCTTGCCACCTACGATCGCCACGAGTTGAACTACGACAATGTGGCCATGGGACGGATTCCCTATAAAGTAACCGATGACCCGATGGTGACCCCCATTCGGGAGTTTGCCTACTTACCGGCGGGGGTTCTCTCTGGGCATGACCTGCCCGCCGGTGCCCAGCGCGCGGATGAGCGCCCTGCTGCTACTGCAACGCAATCAACCGAGAACTAGGAGCCGCTACCGTGGATTTAGCCACTCTAACCCAAACCATTACCTTCTTTGCCCTTGCGGCTGCCGCGATTATGGCGGCCTTAGGCGTTGTCCTCTTAAGCAATATTGTCTATTCTGCGTTTTTGCTGGCGGGCGTGTTTATCAGCATTGCTGGCCTGTATATCCTCATGAACGCGGACTTTGTGTCGGCAGCCCAGATTTTAATTTATGTGGGCGCTGTTAATGTCCTGATTATCTTTGCCATCATGCTGGTGAATAAGCGGGAAGCCTATACCCCTGTGGCCGGTCGCTGGCTGCGGCAGGGGGGCGCGGCCGTTGTTGCCTTGGGTGTGTTTGCCCTGTTAACGAAAATGATTCTGCAAACGCCGTGGCAAGTCAGTAATTTGCCCCCCACCAGTGACAGTATTACCACCATTGGTCAGCATTTCTTTAGTGACTTTTTGCTGCCCTTTGAGTTGGCCTCGGTGTTGCTCCTGATGGCCTTAATTGGGGCGGTGGTGCTGGCGCGGCGAGAGTTGGTGCTAGAACCGGAACCCATCTTGGGCGAAGAGGTGGTGCCTCCCTTAGAGTTACCGGAGCGCCCACGTGAACCTGTGGCTCTCTCTGAAAAGTAGAGGATTTAGTATGCAGCTAACCTATGTCTTAATTTTGGCGGCGCTACTGTTTTGTATTGGTATCTACGGCTTGGTGACCAGTCGCAATGCGGTACGGGTGCTGATGTCTATTGAACTGTTGCTCAATGCCGTCAACCTGAACCTGATTGGGTTTTCTAACTACCTCGATGGTCAGCAAATTAAAGGACAGGTGTTTACCGTGTTTGTAATTACGGTGGCCGCGGCGGAGGCGGCGGTAGGCTTAGCCATTATTTTGGCAATTTACCGCAACCGTGAGACAGTGGATATGGAGAAGTTCAATTTGCTCAAGTGGTAGCGGGGGAACTGCTGCATAACTTGCTGCGTCTATAACGAAAAACACCTATCCATTGGAAGGGCAGTCACCTATGACGGCGCGTCAACAGCTTGGAAAGTCGGTTACCTATTTGTCAGTCATGGCACTGGGGGCGGCTGCAACCATGTTTGCCACCCAGTTCATGCCCTTGCGACCTTCTTTAGAGTCTCCCACGTTTGCCCAGTTGCCCGCCCCGCTGCCGGGGGGCAATGATATTAACTTTATTGCCCGGGCAGTAGAGCAGGTGGGGCCAGCGGTGGTACGAATTGATGCCTCGCGCACGGTGCAAAGTCGCGTACCGCCGATGTTTAATGATCCCTTTTTCCAAGAATTCTTTGGGCCAATGATGCCGCCGCGAACTCGGGAAGAGCGGGGCTTAGGGTCTGGCTTTATTATCAGTAGCGATGGCGTGATCCTGACAAATGCCCATGTGATTGATGGTGCTAACCGTGTCCGCGTGACGCTGAAGGATGGCCGGACGTTTGAAGGCCGGGTCATTGGTCAAGACCGCTTAACAGATGTGGCCGTTGTCAAGGTAGAGGCAACGAATTTACCGGTGGTGCGCCTCGGTAACTCGGATGCGCTGCGCCCCGGAGAGTGGGCGATCGCCATTGGTAACCCCCTTGGCTTGGATAACACCGTGACCGCTGGCATTATTAGTGCCACCGGACGCTCTAGTGGCGATGTGGGTGTGCCCGACAAGCGAGTGGGCTTTATTCAAACCGATGCGGCGATTAACCCCGGTAACTCGGGCGGACCGCTCCTCAATCAGCGCGGCGAAGTGATTGGCATGAACACGGCCATCATTGGCGGTGCCCAAGGCTTGGGGTTTGCGATTCCCATTGCCACAGCGCAGCGGATTGCCAACCAACTGATTGCCAATGGCCGCGTAGATCATCCCTTCCTAGGCATTCGGATGACGAACTTAACGCCGGAAGTGCAGCAGCGGCTGAATTCGACGCCGAATAGTCCGGTGCGGGTGCAAGAAAGCTCGGGGGTACTCATTTTTCAGGTATTGCCCAACTCACCGGCGGCTCGCTCTGGCCTGCAAGCGGGGGATGTGATTAAGCGCATTAACGGCCAGACCATTGCCAAGGCGGATCAAGTGCAACAAATGGTGGAGAATACGGGGATTGGTCGGACGATGGATCTGGAAATTCGCCGTAATGGCCAAACCTTAACGGTGGCCGTGCAACCCGCGCCTCTCCCTGCTCAAGCGAGCCGTTAGCCCTTGGTGTTTACGGCGGTTCTGCTGATTCCCACTGGCATTGGGGCGGCCATTGGCGGCTATGCCGGAGATGCCATTCCAGTGGTGCGGGCGATGGCTCAGGTGTGCGATCGCCTGATTACCCACCCCAATGTCCTCAACGGGGCGATGCTTTACTGGCCGTTGGCGACTGTTTGGTACGTGGAAGGCTACGCCTTAGATCAGTTTGCCGCCGGGGAGTGGGGGTTGCGATCGCCCCGCCCCAATCGTCTGGGTCTGCTCCTTGATGCCGCAATTGAACTGGACCTACGGCTGCGCCATCTACAGGCAGCGGCAGCCTGTGAAGCCACCCTTGGCCTCACCATTACCGAGAGTGTTACCACCGATGCCCCCTTGGGAGTTTGCTTGCGAACCTCAGCCTCAGGGGCAACGTGGGGAACCATCGCAGAACCGGGCAGCTTACTACGGGCAGCGGAACAGCTCGTCCAAACGGCTAAAGTCGAAGCGATCGCCATTGTGACCCGTTTTCCTGACGATTTGGGGAGTACGGCCCTGCACAACTATCGCAGGGGTCAGGGTGTGGATCCACTGGCCGGTGCCGAGGCCGTCATCAGCCACTTGGTGGTGCAACACCTACGGGTTCCGGCAGCCCATGCCCCCGCCCTGCAACCCTTGCCCCTTGACGAGACAGTGCATCCCCGTGCCCTTGCCGAAGAAATTGGCTATACCTTTTTGCCCTCAGTCTTAGTTGGCCTCAGCCGTGCTCCCCGCTATACCCTAACGCCCGACGTGGCGGCGCTGTGGAGCAATGCCGTCGATGCGGTCATTACACCCGCAACGGCTCTTGGTGGCCGGGGTCTATTGGCCTTGGCGCGGCAGGGAACCCCCATCCTCACCGTTGCCAATAACTCAACAACCCTGAACGTAACGGCAGAATGCTTAGGGCTGAAGACGATTCCCTGCCAGTCCTATTCAGAAGCCATTGGTGTCTTGGCCGCCCTAAAAGCAGGCGTTAACTGGCAAGCGCTCACACCCCAGTTCAGTAGCGATCTGCACAGTGAGTTGTCCACCGCAACAAATTGCTAGATTCCGCTGCGGGTTTGCCAAAGAAAATGCGCTATACAATCAAATTATCGAACAATCTCGCTATATTCACAGACATACCCTGACGATTTAAGCTAGCCACTGTCTCGATCACCGTAGCTTCTGGAATTCTGCTGAACCATTCAGGGGAGGGTACAAGCGCCTTGTTAAGATCGTGGGGCTCAAACTTATCCAACTTGTCTCCATACTTTCGTACTTCTCTTCCTATGATTCGCTGCCCAACAGACGAACACAAGTAAAGGAAAAGATGGTTGACAAATCTTGCTCCAAAAAGATTAGGATAAAAACAGTGGAAGCAAGTCAAAGACACCGCACGGCTTGTATTACGAATAACTTTGAAGCCATTTCGTGAAAATACGCCAACCAAAATGGAAGCGGGTTGCCTGCTTTCCAATTTGTACCACGGGTTTCGCATTCTAGTGAGGTATCTCTTGTCATAACCTAGACGTTGCCCTAAGTTAATATATCTTTTGACAGACTCTTCTTGAGAAGAGGAAAGATCCACTAGAAGTACACGTTCATCCTTTTCAATAAGGCATTCAATATCAGCATCTGTTAGGAGCACTTGTTTGATCTGCGAACTCCGAGAAATACAAGGGGATAGAATTGAAGGCGGCAACTGCCACTTTGCCGCCTCAGACTTGGACAGGACAAAGAATTCATTTGCACCGGTTGCAATTCCGCGAGAGAATGAACCATAGAGTGACAGAGGCTGGAGTGCGCCGCGATTTAGAACACATGGTTCGTCAAAGTGCCGTAACCATTTATCTGCGGGTCTGAGTTCCTCTGTTGGCACAAATTTGCAGGGCAAATCACTTAGGTTGCAATCCAACTGATTGAGCTTTTCTACAGTATAAAACTTGACGGGATCGTGTTTGCCGTCGTTCAATACGAGTATAATGCCAACTGAAGTTACTGCGTCCGGAAAAACTTCTTCTTCCGGTTCAATCCGCAATAAAGCCTTGAGCCACCCTTTCTCAAGAAGGACTCGCTTAACGGTTTCACCATAACCTGTATTTAAGAACTCCAAAGGCATTAGATAAGCTAAGCATTCGCCTGGAGCAAGTTCATATAGCGACTTGAGCAGGAACGCGGATGCAATGTTCGAGTAACCAGACAACCTTTGTCCCAAGTGTTTTTCAATCTTGGGAATAACCCATTGACGATCTGTAAAGTACTGAAATCGCATGTATGGCGGGTTACAAACAATAGCAGGAAACTTAGCTCCCCACACTGAAAAGTAGTCCATGTTGCTCAAAACAATCGTTGTGGTGTCAAGGTTTAGGTGTTCCTGCTGAAAATGTGCTAATATCGTTGCATCCTTTTCAATGCCGTGAAATCTAATCACTGGATTCAATTCTCTTGCGGCGTAATAGAAGGCTCCCAAACCAAAGGCCGGATCAAAAATCTCCACGGCTCCTTGCGCTAAAAGCCAGCGGCACATAAACTTTGCCACCGGAGACGGTGTAAAGAATTGTCCGTATCGTTGCCTATGGTTTACGTCAACAACGTTTTGATAGCGGGCTACGCTTTCAATAGACACCCAACACCTCCTTTAATAACGCTCCATCAATGTATCCACGACCTCCCTCAAAGGTTACATAAAACAGAAGTCGCCCTCTTGCAAGCTCTTTCATTTGTGATCGGTGATCTGGCATATCGATTCTGCTAATCACTTCCCGACCAGCTTGCACATTGATTTTAATTGTTGTCTTACCCTGATTCTTTACATCTCGCTCGATAGAAAATACTTCACCCTCTTTCTTTGAATCTGCGACAATTTCGAGAATTTGCTCAAATGAAATTAAATATGCCTTATCGAAAAATACCTGCAAGTAATAATGCTTTACTCCAAATCGCTGAATCCAACGATTGACGAGCGCGATGTCTTCCACCTTTGGTGTAATACTCAAGTAATCTCGCCTGTGAAGGATGCTAATATGCTTTTAAGGTCTCCAAGCAGCTCGCTTAATCGGCGTAGCTGCTCTGAGGATGACCATGATGGCCTTCGGAAAGTGAGTTGTTTGAATGATTCATCATTTGCACACTCCAGAAAGCGATACAATTCTTCATTCTTTTCGCGGAGAAGATTAGCCAGTTCTCCTCCTAAAATTTCCCTTTTAATTTTCATGCACGCATCGAGCGCTGTAGCTCCCCGTTGCTCCATATACGCAGCATACTGATTGGCCAGAAAGGAACTAGATCGAACTTCTATTGCAGCAATCGCCCTACTCACGACTTCATCCCTTGATGTGTCTGGGTTTGTATCCGAAAAATCTGCTTTCTCAAAAATCAAGATGTCAGGACGCTTTCCAAGTTCATTTAGCTCGGCTTGATAGGAAGCGTAAAACTCCTCAAACCCTTCATCTCCGGCGGCTAGAGACTCGGAGCGCCCGTACTGAATGGCAACCAAACCAAGCTCATTCTGGTTGATCGCTCTCCGAATGAGTTTTTCTGCCCAGTCACCCTGTTCTTTGTTCGTTAAAAACTCAGAGTTCGCCATGGTCGGTGGTCGTCCACCAACTTTGATATTAAGGTCAATCTCGAGGGCCAAGGATTTAATCAACGATTGAATCAAGTTGGAGACTCTCTCCTTGTAGATGGCACTCATGATTCAGGCTTATCTCCGCACGGTTAATTGTCAGTGCTAGAAGTGTTGAACTTTAGCTAAGGCCCATGGAGCGCTTTAATTCCTCAAGGGCAGTTTGCAGTTCCAAGCGGCGAAATTCTGCTTCAAGGGGGTCAGTAGCGGAGGGGGTAGGGCTAGGGGGGGGAGGTGGGGGGGTGCTCGCCCGGGGAACGCGACGCTGTAATTCTTGACGGCGATCGCGAATTTTAGCAAGGAGTTCTTGGGTGGCGCTCTGTTGCTTGAGGGCATTTAGGCGCTGCGTCCAAAGTTGCTGTCCCCGTTGCCGCAGTTGGGCTTCCCGCTCCTGAGCAAGGGTCACTAGGTCAGGGCGACCCGCCGCCGTTGCCGTTTGAATGCGATCGCGCCAGCGCCGAATATCGGTGACTAGTTGCAGAATGTGCTGCTCGCACTCTTGCACCTCCTGCTGGAGCTGACGGTAGAGATCTTGGGTTTGCCGCTCTTGATCCTCGATCTCCATCAGGAGTAGATTCAACTCCAACTGCGGATTGGCGCGAATAAAGTCCTCGAGGCGCTGCTCCAAAAAGTTGTTCAAATCGCGGAAAAACGTCATGGAAAGCCCCAGCGCAAGCCTTCCAATTCTAGCAAAACCCGCAAAAATCCTCGTCTCATGGAACGGCTATGGTGACATCCTCCCGACGCTGATGCTGCCCCCCAAACCCCCGCAAGCGGGGGCAGGGGGCAGCAGGGGCTAGGGGGTACAGCGCGGACTTCCCAAGATTGCTCTTGAGCATTCCTGCCCCACGCCACTTATCTAGGTCAACGACCCACGACAGACCGACTTGACAGGTGGTTTCCCTTCCCCAGCGTCCCTGGGGGTACTGATCGAAGCAAAAAACAGAAGTATTTCTGTACAGTTCCCGAACTTTGGAGGTCCCGGCAATGCCTGACTTTTACTCTCAATCGGCGGGCTGCAAACCAAGGCCATTTTATCACTTTTATCACGTTTATCACTGACTGGTTTCTGCTTGTCTCGTCCCATCTTTTGAGAAGGAAAGAGGCGGGAGAAGTGAGGAAAGAGATTTGCTTCTCTCTACCCTCGCTTCTCTTCAGGTACAGCGCGGGACTTATCGCTCCCCGAACCCCCTCAAAAGTTAAAGTACAAAGCGCAGGAACTTTTTTTTACCCACTTGCAGCACTTGGTTCACGTAGGTCTCCGGCGCATTTAGGGTAAAGTCAACATCCGTTATTTTTTCGCTGTTGAGGCGCACGCCGCCGCCTTGGATCTGCCGCCGCGCTTCACTACTGGTCGGGCACAGGCCCGTCTGACGAAGGACATAAGTGAGCTTGACGGGGAACGTCAATTGACTCAGGGCATACTCCGGAATCGAGCCTGCTTGCGTCGTTTGGCCTTGGGTAACAATCGCGGCTAATTCCGCTTGGGTTTGCAGGGCTAACTCGCGGCCATGGTATTGACTAACAACCTCGAGGGCAAGCGCCTTCTGGCGATCGCGAGGATTTGTGGGCAATGCCTCAAGGGGCAGATCCGTTAGCAGTTCGATGTATTGATTCACAAGGGCATCGGGAATTTTCTCCAGTTTCGAGTACATACTGGCGGCAGACTCGGTGAGGGCCACGTAATTGCCCAGAGATTTTGACATTTTCTGTACACCATCGGTGCCCACCAAAATTGGCATCAACAGGCCAAACTGAACCGTGGGGAGGCCAAAGTGGCGCTGTAAATCCCGACCCACGGCAATATTAAACTTTTGATCGGTGCCCCCTAGCTCCACATCTGCGGCCACTGCCACCGAGTCGTAGCCCTGCATCAAGGGATAGAGAAATTCGTGCAAAAAAATGGGGGTTTCCTTGGCGTAGCGCTCGGCAAACCCCTCCTTGGCCAACATTTGGCTGACGGTCATGGTGCCCAATAGCTCAAGAATTTTGCGCAGATCCAGCCCCGCGAGCCACTCCGAGTTATAGCGAATTTCTAGCCGTCCGGGGGTCTCAAAATCCAGAATGGGGCGCACCTGATCAAGGTAGGTTTGCACATTGCGGCCAACCTCCTCTGCCGTCAGTTGCGGGCGTACCTCCGACTTGCCGGTGGGGTCGCCAATTTGCGCGGTAAAGTCGCCCATAATCAACACGGCACAATGACCCGCATCCTGAAACTGCCGTAATTTGCGCAAGACGATACTGTGGCCTAGGTGAATATCGCTACCGGTAGGATCAATGCCCAGCTTAATCCGCAGGGGGCGATCGGTGTGGCGCAGCGCCGCCCAGAGGTTTTCATGGCGTTGATCCGAATTCGGGACATGGGGAAAGGTTTCAACAACGCCCCGCTGGAGTCGGGCAAGGGTACCCTCAAGGTCTGCGCTCATGTTCATCAATTCTCTGTTGGTCACGTTTGTTGGAACATTTCTGGCCTAGGATGGCTATGATAACAATCAATGGCGATCGCTGGGCACAATGACTGCCGTATTCCTCGATGCCCCCTGCCAGCCCCTCAGTTAGGAGTGAGGACATTACCGCCGTGTCAACCACTACCCTTGGCCAGCAGCGCCCCCAAACGCGCCCCCAAGACGAAAACTTCTGGCGCGGCGTTCTCCGCATTGCCAATCGCACCTTTTTAGTCGGCATGACCCTTGGTTCAGCAGCTTTGGGGGGCGGTCTCCTTGGCTTGGCCGTGAGTTTTCGTAACCTTCCTGATGTGCGATCGCTGCGGGGCTACATTCCCAGCGAAACCACCCATATCTACGATGCCAACGGCACCCTCCTTGTGAGCTTACACGATGAAGAAAATCGTGAAGTCGTGCCCCTGCATCAAATTTCGCCCCACCTAAAGCTGGCGGTGATGGCGATCGAAGATAGTAGTTTCTATCAACATCGGGGCATTAACCCGATTGGCATTTCCCGCGCCTTGGTGGTGAACCTCACCTCTGGCCGCACCGCCCAAGGGGGGTCAACCCTGACGATGCAATTGGTAAAAAACCTGTTTCTGTCGCCGGATCGCTCCCTCAGCCGCAAAGTGGCCGAAGCGGTCTTAGCCATGCGTCTCGAGCAAATTTTCACCAAAGACCAAATTTTGGAGATGTACCTCAATCAAGTGTATTGGGGACACAACACCTACGGCGTGCAAACGGCGGCTCAAAGCTATTTCAAAAAATCAGCGGCAGACTTAACCCTTGGCGAAGCGGCGCTGATGGCCGGGATTATTCAAGCGCCTGAAGCCTTTAGCCCCTTTGTGGATCTTGAGACCGCCAAGGAACGCCAGCGACTTGTGCTCGATCGCATGGTTGAGTTGGAGTGGATCACGCCCCAAGAGGCTGCGGCAGCAACCCAAGAACCCCTTGAACTAGGGGAAATTACCTCATTTCAGCGCAGTCGCAGTCCATGGATTACCGATGCGGTACTCCAGGAGCTAACCCAGCAATTTGGCCGTGAAGCGGTCATTCGCGGTGGGATGCGCGTGCAAAGTAGCCTAGATATGAACCTGCAACAAATGGCCGAGGCGGCAGTGCAACGGGGGTTTGCCAGCCTACAGGCCGGTGGTATTCGCGCCGATCAACTAGCCTTGGCCGCTGTGGATCCACGAACCCATTATGTCAAAGCCCTAGTGGGCGGTGTGGACTACAATCGCAGTCAGTTTAACCGCGCCACCCAAGCCATGCGTCAGCCAGGATCGGCATTCAAGCCCTTTGTCTTTTATGCCGCCTATGCCAGTGGCAACTACACTCCCGATTCGGGGATTAATGATTCACCCGTGAGCTATCGGGACGGCATGGGATACTATGTGCCCCAAAACTACGATCGCACCTTTATGGGGCCAATGTCGATGCGCATGGCTCTGGCCACCTCCCGTAACATTCCGGCCATTGTGTTGGGTCAGCAGGTGGGCATTGACCGCGTCATTGAAATCTGCCGCACGCTTGGCATTACCAGCCCGATGCTGCCGGTGGTCTCCTTGCCCCTCGGTGCGGTGGACTTGACCCCCCTCGAGATGGCAGCCGCCTACGCCACGTTTGCCAACAATGGCTGGCAGTCCTCCACCACAACGATAATTCAGGTCACGGATAACAGCGGCCATTTGCTCTTGGATCACACCCCCCGCCCCAAACTTGTTTTAGATCCGTGGGCAGCGGCAGCGACTAATAATACCATGCAAAGCGTGATCACCAGCGGTACCGGCACCGGCGCGAATATTGGCCGTCCGGCAGCGGGTAAAACTGGCACCACCTCCTCAGAGCGGGATATTTGGTTTGTGGGCTATGTGCCCCAGCTGTCGGCGGCGGTTTGGGCAGGGAATGACAACTATGCGCCCCTAGGACAGGGTGCTACCGGTGGCGGCTTTATGGCACCCATCTGGCGGGATTTTATGAGCCAAGCCCTCAAAGATGTGCCGGTTCAAGATTTTACGCCCATGTCGAAGTTTCAGCGACCGAAGCCGCAACCGCGCAGCAGCAACTAGCGCTCGGGACGAACTGTCGCAAAAATTTCCGCCAGAATTTCGGCGGCTCCCTGTTCCCGCAGGGTGAGGGCAAGGGTGGTGCCGAGGTCTTCGGCGCTCTTTGGATCACCGGTGACGCTATCTTTGACAAGCTTTTGGCCATCGAGGCTAGCCACCAGTCCGGTGAGGGTAAGTTGTCCCTGCTCAATCACCGTATGCACACCAATGGGCACTTGGCAGCCGCCTTCTAGTTGTCGCAGGAAGGCGCGCTCGGCAAGGCAGCGGGCGGCGGTGTCTGGATCTTCAAGGGTTTTAATCAGGGTCAGGATCTCGGGGTCGTTACTGCGACACTCAATGCCAAGGGCACCTTGACCCACCGCATAAAGGGAGATACTGGCAGGCAGCACCTGACTAATGCGATCGCCAAACCCCAGCCGTCGTAAGCCCGCCACCGCTAAAATCAGGGCATCGTACTCGCCCGCATCTAATTTGGCCAGTCGGGTATTGAGGTTGCCGCGCACATCCTTAAACGCCAGATGGGGATAGTGGTGGCGCAGTTGAGCGAGCCGCCGCAGGGAAGAGGTGCCAATGACGGTGCCTGCGGGCAAAGTATCGAGGGTGTGGCCTGCCCATTTTGCCCCCAGCACAAGGGCATCAGCGGGGTCTTCCCGCCGGGTAATGGCCCCCAGCATTAACCCTTCAGGTAGGTTCGTGGGTAAATCCTTCAGGGAGTGTACGGCCAAGTCGGTGTCGCCCCGCAGCATTGACAGTTCTAGTTCTTTCGTGAACAGCCCCTTATCGCCAATTTTGGCTAGGGCAACGTCAAGGATGTTATCCCCTTGGGTGGTCATGGTCACCACTTCAAAGGGGCGATCGCCGTGGCGGGCTTGCAGTTGTGCCTGTACCCATTCCGTTTGCACGAGGGCCAGTTGACTTTTGCGGGAGCCAATGCGGACAGGCCGCTGGGTGGGGGTGGTAGCAGTCATAGGGTCAGTTCAAGGTTCGGTGAAGGAAATGGGTATTCAGCACCAAGCCATTATAGGTCGCGCGGATCCCCGCAAGCAAGGCAAATAAAGGGGCGATCCTGCGGCCAAAAGTGTACTACACAAAACAACTTGCCTGTTGAATCCATGGCATCCTCAATTCAATGAGGGTGTGAGTGAGCAGTGAAAACGCAACGGTTGTGGTTTGGGGTCATCCTTGCCTGTACAGTCATCAGTCTCATCGTCAGCCGTCACTGGTATGCCGAGCAGCAACGGGCACGCGCTGAGGCGGCAGCCCACCAACAACTGGTTGTTGAACTGGAGCGAGCCTTGCCGCCCCTCAATACGACTGTACCGATTCCGCTTCACTGCACGGCGGCGACACCCGTTCTTTCCTTAGGCGATGTCCAACAACTACGTCGTCACCGTCCCCGCGAAACTTGGGCGTTGGCTCATGCCTCCAATTATGGCGATCGCGTGGCCGTGGATATCCACGGTCGTGCCGTTGATTATCCACTTTTAGTGGTGCTCCACGAAACCGTCTATAGTGCCGCCAGTGCCATTGACTACTTTCAGACCTACCACGAGCACGACGAAGATCAGGCCAGCTACCATGCCATTATTACCCGCAGTGGTGACATTGTTTACACCGTCCCTGCCCATAAACGCGCCTATGGAGCGGGGAATTCTGCGTTTGAGGGCGAACAGGTGCAAACCAATCCGCGGATTGCGCCATCGGTGAATAATTTCGCCTACCACATCTCCCTTGAGACTCCTTTAGATGGCCAACATGAGGGGATGAGCCACAGCGGCTATACGGACGCCCAGTATCGCTCTCTGGCATGGCTGGTGAGCCGCACCCAGGTGCCGTGGCAGCGCATTACCACCCACGCCGCGGTTGATTTAGGCGGTGAGCGCGCCGATCCTCGCAGCTTTGACTGGGCAAGGTTTGAGCAGTACTGGCAGCCCTTTCACCAGGTTCAACAGAGCTACTGCGCCCTCTTGGCTAATCGTCAGCCACCCTCTGCGCCATCCGAGGCCAGTTAACTTCCCTCAGCCGCAGGCTAGGATAGAGGAGTTTTTGTCAGGGATGCTCCCATGGGCCTGAAACGTATTGTCTCAATTAGTTTCTTGGTGTTTATTCCCCTCTCCGTTACTGCCGAAAAATTAGAATGGGGGGCACTCACCGTCTTTATTTTGGCGGCACTGGCCATTGTGCCCCTGGCCATTTGGCTGAGTACCGCCACTGAAGAGGTTGCCCTGGCCACTGGCCCCACCATTGGCGGGCTATTAAATGCCCTGTTTGGCAATGCCACCGAGCTAATTATTGCCATTGTTGCTCTGCGGGCGGGCTTAGTGGATATTGTCAAAGCCAGTATTACCGGCACCCTCATTGCTAATTTACTCTTGGTCATGGGGCTGTCGATGTTTTTGGGAGGCATTCGCTACAAGGAGCAATCCTTTGCGCCGGTGGTGGCGCGGGTCAATGCCTCCTCCATGACCGTGGCGATCGCCGCCATTTTGCTGCCCGCAATGGTTATCTATACCTCCACCAGTGTGCCGCCAGCGGCCATCTCTAAAATGTCCGTGGTGGCCGCCGTCATTTTAATTCTGGTCTATGGTTTAACCCTCCTGTTCTCCTTGAAAACCCACAGTTACCTCTACGAAGTCAGCCAAGTGGAACTCGCAGACGAGGCGGGGCATCACGAAAAGCCCAATCTGACCCTCTGGATTACGGTGCTGATTATTGCCACGCTGGGGGTGGCCTTTGAGTCGGAAATTTTTGTCGGGGCTGTGGAGTCGGCCACCGAAGGCTTGGGACTCACGCCTCTGTTTACAGGGGTCATTTTGTTGCCCTTGGTGGGGGGGGCTGCTGAGTACGTCACGGCGGTAGGGGTTGCCCTCAAAGACAATATGGATTTATCGGTATCTATTGCCCTTGGGTCATCGCTGCTGGTAGCGCTGCTGGTAGCGCCGGTGTTGGTGGTAATTGGTCAGGTCATTGGTCAGCCGATGGATCTGAACTTTAGCCTGTTTGAGGTGGTCACCGTGATTATCTCGGTGGTGATTGCCAATGTGATTAGCCTTGATGGCCGCTCCAACTGGCTGGAGGGGGCGCTGCTGCTGGCCACCTATGGCATTCTTGGCACGGCCTTCTTTTTCCACACTTAGGCAAGGGGGGAGAGGGGCTGAATCTGAAGTTGGTAGGTCATCGTGGAGGTGACCCCTTGACCCCGCACCATTCCATGAATTGGGGCGGTATCGCTAGGATCCGCTGCCGCCACAAGGGCAACATGGCGATCGCTCACCGCTAGGCCATGGGTCGGGTCATAGCCGCGCCAGCCTGCCCCCGGCAGATACACCTCTACCCACGCATGGAGATGGCGCTCTGGATTGTCCGGGTCGCCCTCTTGGTAGCCACTGACAAAACGCGCCGCCAGCCCCACCGCGCGGCAGGCATGGATAAACAAAACGGCGGTATCCCGACAGGATCCCTGCCGCTGCTGCCACGTCACACAGGGCGGCCATGGTGCCCCCGTCTCGCGAATCTGATGCTGGCAGGTGCGGTAAATTTGCTCGTTAAGTTCACTTAAAAAGGGCAGAAGCTGCCCCTCCACCGTTGTAAGAATTTGCCATGCCAACTGATAGGCCACCGGATCCACCGCCGCTGCCAGATAGGGCTGTAACTCATTGGCTAACCGTTGAGGATAGTTAAAGGGTAAGGTGGTGGCCCACGGATCCAGCAGATAGTTAAAGGGATTCTCGCAGTAGGTGGTCACCTCTGAGGTGACTTGAATCATCAAGGTTGTGGTGGGTTCCTCTGACCACCAGTAGCGCCGCAGATGATTGCCATAGGTATCTAGGACAGTACTTTCCCCTTGGGGCAGCGGCAGAATTTGCACCGCCAGCGATCGCAGGTGCTGATGGCCATCACTGCGGGGAATCAGGCGGAGATCGTGAGGCGCTAAGGCAACGGGACGACTATAGGTATAGGTGGTTTGGTGGCTAATGCGGTAGTCCATGGATTGCACGACTGCGTTCAGGATTATTTTGGCATCCCGCACCGAGTTTAGGGGAAGAAAATGGGGGATAATGCTACTTCAGAGGTAGTGAGTTGGCTACCCCGCACTTGCCGCTGATCAGATTTGGGAGTTAGCAACGATGTCGATTTTGTTTCAATTGGCGCTCGCCGCACTCGTCATTCTTTCCTTTGTGATGGTGATTGGCGTTCCTGTGGCCTATGCCTCACCCCAAGATTGGGATCGCTCGAAGCAGTTAATCTTTTTGGGGTCCGGCGCTTGGATTGCCCTTGTCCTCATTGTCGCAGTGCTCAACTTCTTCGTCGTCTAGCTAGGCCAGCGCTGGCGATAAACTTCGTAAAGCAGCACGGCGGTGGCGATCGCTACGTTTAACGAGTCCACCGCTGCCGCTTGGGGAATTGCCACAGGCGTAAAGGTCAAGGCACCGTACTCGGCGGGCAGTCCTTGACCTTCATTACCCATCACAATCAGTGTCGGCTGCGAAAAATCGACCTGCCAATAGACCTGCGTTGCCGTCGGGGCGGTAACCACCACCTGCCAGCCCTGCGCTTGGTACTGTTGCAACACTGGCAGCGGCTCTGGAATGGTTTGCCAATGCAGGCGAAACCACTGCCCCGCGCTCGCCCGTAGTACCTTAGGGTGGCTGAACTCAACGCAGTCAGCACTTAGGAAGATACCTTCAACGCCAACCGCCGCCGCCGTCCGCACAATAGTCCCTAAATTGCCCGGATCTTGGAGCGTGACCAAGCACAGCCCCAAACTTTTTAGGGGCAATGAATCGCGAGGGCAATAGGGGCTGACGGCCACCACCCCATCCGGTGTCTGGGTGGTACACAGGGCAGCCAACACCTCTGGGCTAACCAGTTCGAGGCGATCGCTGTGCTCCTCTAGGTGCTTGAGCCAATGAATAGGCTGCTTTTCCCACCACGCCGTTGTACAACACACCACCTCAAAGGGGTAACCTGCCGCCAATGCCTCCTGAATAAGGTGGGTTCCCTCCAACAGAAGATACCCCTGACGATGCTTACGCTGGTGGAGCTTGCGAATGTGGCGCACCAGCGGATTTTGGCGACTGGTAATCACGGACAGGCTACTGACCTTGATAGTTCGATAGCTGTGCTAGCCCTTGCAGGGGAAACACCCCTTCGTACTTTTTGCCGTTAATTTCCCAAGTCGGGTAGGCACGGATATTGGCCTGCTTACACAACTCCGGTTTAGGGTTGGTACCGCGGGGGTCACACTCAATGTAATTAATGCTCTTAAAGGCACTGCCAAAGAGTTCTTTCTGCTTGGCGCAGGCGGGACACCAGTAGGCACCGTACATCTTGGCATTAATTTTGTTCAGGTGGGCGGCCAAGCCTTGGGCCGAAACCGTTTGACTTGTCCCTTGGGCAAGGGCAGGTGCATTTGCCGTCACCAGCCGCGGTGACGTGGCGATCGCCCCTACCATCCCCAGCCCGAAACCTACCAGTACATAGGGCAGTGTGCGCCCAGACCCATAACTCATAGCAGCATGACTCGCCAATAACGGTGCCGTAGAACCATTCTACTGATCTACTGACATCCCGCTACCCTCTGTGGTTCCCACTGCGCCCCTTAGTGCTGAGGGGGAATATGCTGCACCGGATGCTCTGGATGGGTGGCCTCCCACTCCGCCAGAAACTCTTGGGTATCTTTGACCGGCGGTAAGGGCAAGGCACCACCAGGGCCGGCCAAGGGGCGCAAGCCATTGAGTTCCGCCAAAATGGCTGTACCGTTGTTGATCACCACCGCAAGGATGGGGTCAAGGGCAAAGAAGATACCCGAGAGTAAGGCGCCAATGTTGGGAATGGCCACAATTGCCGTATTTTGCCAGACAATCTCCATCGCTTGTTTGGCAATGCGGATGGCAAGGGTCAGACCACGCAGATCATCCTCCATCAGCACCACATCGGCCGTCTCCCGAGCAATATCGGTTGCCCCAGCAAACGAAATCGAGACATCGGCGTAGGCCAAGGCGGCAGAGTCATTAATGCCATCACCGCAGAAGGCCACCACTTTGCCGCTGTCGTGGAGGCTGCGCACCACCTCAACCTTCTTCTCGGGAAAGGCTTCAGCATAGATATTCTGGGGAGCAATACCCAGGTCTTTGGCAACGGCACGAGCCACCCGCCCCACATCGCCGGTGAGCATATGGGGGGTAATGCCAGCCTCCTTGAGTTCGCGAATCACATCGGGGCTTTCGTGACGAATCGGATCACTGTAGAGAATCACCCCGAGCAGACGGCCATCGCCACCCACATAGACCACCGAGGCTCGCCCTGAATTGAGATCCGGAAACCGCTCGTTGAGTTCGTTCAGGCAAATGTTTTCCTGCTCCATCATGCGACGGCTACCGACGCGCAGATCCACGCCGTGGACTTTAGTGACAACCCCTAAACCAACGCGGTATTCCCAGTCTTCGCAGTCGTACAGGGGCATATTAGTTTCACGGGCATGGCGGACAATGGCTTCAGCGACCGGGTGGGTGAGGCCTTGCTCGGCACTGGCGGCCATACTCAGGAGGTCATCGGCACTAAAGCGGGGATCCATCACTTTGATGTCAGTTACCCCAGCATGGCCTTGGGTGAGGGTGCCGGTTTTATCAAAAACAATGGTGTCAATTTGTGCCAGTTTTTCAATGGCACGGCCACTGCGAATTAAAACCCCGTGCTGAGCCGCGTAGGTGAGCGCCGAGAGGATCGTGGTGGGCACAGACACCCGAATACCGGTACCCAGATCAAGGGTGAGCAGGGCGATCGCCCGGTTCAGGTCACCGGAGAGCAGGCCAACGCCCGTGCCAATGGCCAAGGTGGGAATCACCGCTTGGTTGGCCACCATGGCGGCATAGTTTTCAATGCGGGTATCGTGTACCGGTGCCGACTGCATCAGGCCAACAATCACCCCCGCTCGCGTATTGTTACCGGTTCGCTCGGTCAAGATCACCAGTTGACCATCCACGAGTAAGGTTGAGGCAAACACCTCCATCCCTTCGGTACGGGTCACCGGCACCGACTCGCCCGTGAGTTTGCACTGATCCACAAGACCTGTGCCCCGCAGCACAATGCCATCCACCGGAATCTGATCTCCGGGATAGACAACAACGCGATCGCCCTCAACTAAATCCTTCACCTCCACTTCCACCTCGACCCCATCCCGTTCCACAAAAGCGGTCTTGCCGAGGCAGTCCAACAGATCCAAATTAGCCCGCTCCGAACCGCGGGCCGTGAGGTCACGAATCACCTCGCCCCCTTCGACTAAGCCCAGCATAAAGGAGGGGGCAAAGTAGTGTCCTTGCATTGTGTGCAGGGCGATCGCCAACCCATCCAGAAAATCAATCGTTAACTGTTTCTCCTGTTGTAGGGCATCCCACGCCCGCTTAAAGACCGGCATCGCCCCAGCAATCACCACACTGGCAATGACATAGCCCGGCACAGGTAACCCCATCATTGCACCCAAGCTCAGACCCAACCCTAGGGCCGGCAACCCCAAGCGCTCCCAGTAATTAATTTCATGACTTTCCGCCTCCGGTGCCGCCTTCTCTGCCGCTAGTACCGGCAAGTCTGGGTTCGCGGCCACCTGAATCGATTCAAAAATTTGCCCTTGTACCGTTGCCAGTGCTTCGCCAAAGAGCTTGGGATTGTACTCCACCACCAAGGAGCGCGCTGGCGGATTAATCCGAGCGGCAGTGACAGCGGGCAACGTTCCCACAATGTAGAGTAAGCGAGCGCCGTACTCCGCATCAAACCCTAACCGTGGAATCCGAATCCGAAACCGACCCGTAATCCAATGCACAACTTGGTAATGAATCGTTTCGGTGGTAACAGCGGTGGCTAAACTCGACTCCGGGGAAGCACTGCGGGCAATAGTGGTCATGGTTGTTTCCAGAATGGGACAAAACTATCAAGCACTTGTTATCTTCAGAAGATATGCTGTTGGGCGTAGCCTAGCGCACCCAGATGGCAAAACGATGGCAACACTGTGAACACCAGATGACAAAAGTTGATTCAAATTAAAGCAGTCTCCGCAATGAAAGGCAATGTGTCATGGGCCGATTTATTCCTTACAATTTGCATTTACAAATTAGCCAAATGTACCAGCAAGGACAAGCGTTTTTTGCAACGGCAAAGGTAGAAGATTGGCTGAGACAGTATCAACAAAATCCTGCAGACTACATTATTTCGTTTACCCAACACCCGGCACCGCCAAATTCTGGCCTCGTGTATGTGGTGCACGTACACCTACAGCGCCGTGATGGCCAGCCAGTGGATCCGTGGCTCTTGGCGCAACTACAGGGGCAACCCGAGGGACACCAATAGTAAAGTTTTATGAACAGCTTGCTTTAAGGTCGAGAAATTGTTAAATTAGATACAGAAATGAATCGTTCATCTCTCTCAGGACATCAGTCAAACGCTTTTAAGACCTCGTCATTCGTCAGCGTTGTTCCTGTAGTCAGAGACGGAAGTAGGGAGATCGCTCCCGAAGGAACGCGCCTCAACCAGTCCACTTTGTACTAAAAATGGGGCGACAACTATGACTACTCTTACTTATCGCGGCGTTCAATACAACTACGTTCCTCCTGCGATCAACACCCAAGCCACGGATGTGGTGGCCAAGTATCGCGGTGCCACCTACCGCGTTGCCACGGCGGTCAATCCACCGGAAGACTCCCTCAAGGTGATGACCTACCGCGGTGTGAAGTATCAAAAAGGGAAAAAATTGGCGGGAGTTCCGGCTGCTCGGATGGCCGATCCAACGGTGTCTGCCAACTTGCCAACAGACATCAGCGAAATGGCACGTTCGTTGGCCATGGCACACCATGTCACGATCAAAAGCCGTGAACAAACCCTGCTAGCGCGGACAGCCGCCGCCATTGGTATGCCTGCAACCGCCGCAAACTACTGGAGCCAAATTCAAGGCAAAATCAATCCTGTGTTTGGTGCCACCTATGATCGCTCTCACGTTGCCCTTAGCTAGGGTAATCGCGAGCACAGCGCACCCACCACACCTAAGTAATTAAATCAATCCTCAGGGAGCGGGGTTATTTCCCTAGCTCCCTTTTGCGTTTGCCAACCGTTAGGCGCGGCGATCCCAGGGTCCCCAAATAGCGAACGTCATTCCCGGATGGTAGAGGTTAACAAACATCGTCTGGCCATCGGGGGCAAAGCAGACTCCTGCTAGCTCTTGATCGTTAAGGGCATTCTGGGCGAAGGGGTAGATGTCTCCTTGGGGGGTAATCCCCACAAGACGGTTAATCGCATCTTCACCATCTTCGCAGCAGATGAGGTCGCCCCAGGGGGACATGGTGATGTTATCCGGGTAATCTAAAATATCTTTGCCGGGGGACTCGACAAACAGTTCAATGGTGCCGCCGTCGCTGGTGGTTGTGCCCGGGCGGTAGCGCCAGATTTGCCCCAAACGCTTGTTACCGCCACTGGTAGCGGTGAAGTAAAACTCGCCATTGTGGTAGCATAGGCCTTCACCACGCACAAATTGGGCTGCCCCCTTGTCGTGGCCTTCGTAGCGCACGGTATCTACTGCCGGGTCAGGCTCTGTAATGGTGACCCACTCTACCTCAAAGGCTTTACGCAGCGGAAAATCAGTACCGGTGTTGATCTTGGGGTAGCGCTTGATCTTCAGGGCTTGCAGTTGCCCGCCAGCGGCGAGGTTGCCGGGTACCTTGGGGATAAAGCGGTAAAAGAGGCTGTCTCCGCGGTCTTCGGTTTGATAGACAATGTTGGCTTTGGGGTCGATGGCGATCGCTTCGTGCTGAAAGCGACCCATGGCTTTGAGGGGCACGGGTGTTACCGCCCCTTCGGCGCTAATGGGCACTTCAAAGTTGTAGCCATGGCGTTTTTGCACCGGGCCGGCATTACCCGGATTTTCAGGGGTAGAAACGGTTTCTTCACAGCTAATCCAACTGCCCCAGAGGGTTTGACCACCCGCACAGTTGCGGGAGGTGCCCGCTAGGGAGACATAGTGGCGCAACAGTTGCCGATCCTTGCTCACCACTAGGGTGGTGGTGCCCCCAGGTGCCAGCGGATCGTACATTTTCTCTTTGGTGGCAACAACCCCTTGGAAACCGCGGGGGAGGCCGGGATAGACTTCGTGATTGCGGACAAGAATAGTGGTGCCATCTGGGCCCGGAAAGGCCGCCATGCCATCGTGGAGGGTGGGAACAGGGTTACCATCACTGAGGCGATCGCCCAGCTTAGAAAAAACGCGATACTGGAACCCTGCCGGCAGATCGAGCAACCCCTGCGGATCCTTAACAAGGGGGCCAAAGCCTCGACCGGCCACTGGTTGACCCTCAGCAACCCGCTGGTACAGCAGCTGTAACCCTTGTGGCAATAACGTCAACCCCACACCCGTGGCCGCTAACGTGAGAAAGTGACGACGCTGCAAAGTCATAGTAAATCTTGGACTCATTGTAAACTGCACTACAGAGCCACCGTGGGTGACCCCTTTTGTCTTACCCTGAAGTCAGCCAATTATTCAAGGGATTTCACCAGTTGGCTGCCGACAGCGGCCTGAACCACTACCACGTCCGTGGTTGAAACGCTGGATCATTGAGAATTTCGATGCCATCCCCCGACTGTGCCAACACAAATAAGCCTTGCCGATAGGCATAGCGAGCCACCTCCGGCGGCACAACCATACCCGCAACTGCCCCATGAATTTTAGTGGACTGATACTGATGGGCAAGGCGCTTGAACTTGCGGATGCGCTCAAGGTGCTCGTCCACGTCGCTTTGACTCAGTTTGCTTTTGACTTCCACCAGAATCGCTTCATCGCTGTTAACCAGCAGTAGATCAATTTCAATACTGTCATTGCCATCCTGTAGGATGACTTCGCCATAGAGTTGGGATACGGCAATCCCCCGCTCTTGAAAGAGGCGCAATGCAGCCGGGCGCACCTGCCACTCCACAAATTCACCGAGACGGTTACCTAATTTGCCAATTTGTTGATTAAGCTGACGTGCCTGTTCTTTGAGGAAGCGTTCAGTCTCCTGAAAGCGATGCTCCGTTTCCTGAGCTTTCTCCCTCAGGAGGCGTTCAGTTTCCTGAAAGCGATGTTCTGTTTCCTGAGCCTGCTCCCTCAGGAGGCGTTCAGTCTCTTTTTGAGCTTGTAATAGCTCCCCCAGTAACCGCCAAACGTCATCGGCTGTTCGTGCTTCTGTCATGGGTGTATCCTTGCCCCTGATTGGTCTAGAGATAGTCGAGTAGCATCCTCTAGTCTGTGATCCGCGGATCTGCCCATCTCAATAATAAGTCTGCCAAGAGGTTGCCAATAATTAGCATCACTGCCCCCATCATTAAGCTGGCCATGACGACGTAAATATCTTGGGCGGTGACAGCTTGAAAAATTAAGCGCCCTAACCCCGGCCAATTAAAGAAAAATTCGGCAATAAAGGCACCGCTGAGCAAGCTCGCAAATTCAAATCCGAGTAGGGTAATGAGGGGGTTAATGGCATTGCGCAGGGCGTGGACATAAATCACGCGGGATTCGGGTAACCCTTTGGCGCGAGCGGTTTGAATATAGTTTTGCCGCAGCACGTCTAGTAAGTTCCCCCGCATTAACCGCTGTAGCCCGGCAAAGCTGGTAAGGGTCAAGGCTAAGGTGGGCAACACCAAGTGCCAGCCAATATCGAGGACTTTGCCCATCCACGGTAGATCATCGTAGTAGAGGCTGGTCATGCCGCCGACGGGAAACAGGGGCGTACTCTGGGCTAAAAAGAGCAGCAGCAGCGCCGTAATAAAGCTGGGAAAGCCTTGGCCAACGTAGCTGATGATTCGCAGCAGGCGATCGCTCCAGCGATTTTGGTTGACGGCAGCCCAAATGCCCAAGGGAATAGCCAGTCCCCACGTCAGCAAAATAGAACTTAAGGACAGCAGCAGTGTTGCCGGTAAGCGTTCCCACAGTAGGGAGGCAACAGAGCGTTGATAGATAAAACTGGTGCCAAAATTACCGTGGCGAATAATTTGCCACAACCACCGCAGGTACTGCTCGACGGGCGACTTATCGAGGCCAAACTGCCGCTCGAGTTCCCGCAAGCGCTCTAGGGAAATTTGGGGATCTGCTTTCAGGTTGTCAAGATAGTTACCGGGCGCCAACTGCATAATGGCAAAGCTAAGGGCCGAGGCCAACAGTAGGGTGATCAGGGCTTCCCCTAATCGCTTCAGGACTAAACGGGTGGTGTGATTTTGATACCAGTCTTGAATGTGGCGGCCAACAGTATTGAGTATTCCAGTCCCCATGGGCTATTTTGTACTTAAAATGGTGGCGATCGCGGCCTTGAGTTCTGCCTCGCTCAAGCGCGTGATGACAAAAACCTCTTGCACGGTTTTACCACGGCGGGCAATGACCTTGAAGCCCCCCTTAATAGGCACCGAAACCCGCAGGTGTAACTGGGGCGATTTACCTTTGACCGGCGCAATGACCCCCGGCGTTAGGGTGGTAATGCCCGCCACCTTCGCCAGCTTTTCCAAGACTGGAATGAGTCCTTCGATGTGGGTAGAGTGATTCAGAACAACTCGACCAGTTGCCGCCGCCATTAGGGTAACCACCGTGCTTGCAATCCGGGCGCCAAAGGTTCTGGCATCCCCACCGTCATCTTATCCTGATTTAATTCTAGGGGAAACAACCAAATCTGGTGCTGTTGTGGCGGCACTTGTTCAGGGGGTGAGGGGGTTTCGCCAAGATCAGGGCTGGGGAGAGCCGCTAAGGGGTCGGTATCGGCTACCTCAGGTGCTGTCTCCCCATAAAGATCGCTGTTGTCGATGACCGCAGGGGTTGACCGTCCCTCGGCGTAGTCCACTGCAAGGGTGCGGCCATCGGGGGCTAAACTCAGGTACAAGTCCTGCTGGGGATCAAAGTCTTTGAGCTTGTAGAGTTGCTTTGTTTTCAGATCAAAAAGTCCTAGGTAGGGAACTTCACGGTAGGTACCCTCCCCTTCAATGCGAGTCAGAATGACGTAGAGGTAGTCACCCTTGGGATCAAACTGGGCAGCAATGATTGAGCCATTCACCGTTAATAGCTCTTCATGGGTACCAAAGATATTTACTACATAGAGCGATCGCGAAAAATTGGGGTTAAACTTAACCACTGCTACCTTACGGCCATCGCGACTAAAGTCTAAGACCATGCCGTACTGGGGCAAAAAGTCAAAGGCTGTTTCTTCTTGGCCGGGCACCAAGGGCACAATGGCCAAGCCCTGCCCTTGAGCAATGATCAGATGCTGATTGTCAGGGGCAATCCGAAAGTCACCAGCAGCGGCTTGGTTGAGGCGGCGGGGCTGAAAGTTTTCATCCAATAGCCACAGGGAACTGTCCATGGGCTGTAAGCGATTCACCCGCTGCACGACAATTTTGCTGCCATCGTTGGCCAGTTGAAAGCGCAGATTTTGGTACTCGCTGTTATCTAGAATTAAGGACAGTTCCCCAATGGGGCGTGGTTGGCGGGGTGTGCTATCCGGTGCATTAAAGTGCAGCCCGGTGGTCACGGTATAGAGTTGGGGGTCAAAGCCCATCTGCTCGCCCCGTTCCCCGGCACTAAAGAGAATGCGATCGCCCGCCGGATAAGGCTGAAAATCAAACACGCGCAAATTGAGCGGGCTGAGGAAGGTCTTTTGCTGGAGGGTGAGGTTATAGAGAATCAGTCGCCCTTCTTCCACCCCAGAGCCAAGATAGACAAGGACGCGATCGCGACTGCGGAATTGCCCCTGAAAGGCTTGCATCGGTTTCCCTTGGGGTACCGACACAGCGTTGTCTAACGAGAGTTGAAAGGTTTGGCCGTAGGGAATCGGCTCGGTGAGGGTGTAGGCAAAGCGCCGCCCCGACCAGCTTGCTTTACCGGCAAGGGGTGGCTCAATTTTAAGGTGTGCCTCCACCGAAGACCAGTCCATTAGCCGATTAAAGGACAATATGAAGGCACGATCCTCAGCGCCAATATCACGGTTTTGCCATGTGAAGTAACGTACTTGGGCGTAGGTGCGATCGCCCCCCCACAGGAGCAACAAAGTCAGCAGCCCTGCCACAGCCATGACACTCAGGGCAGCCTTATCAAGGGGTTGAGGGAAGGACAAGCGCGGAGGGTGAGGACGCATTAGCACAAGGAGACAGGCACACTAGCACCATACCAGATGGCTTCGATCTGCTGAATCATGGCCGCCGCTGCATCGGGGCAATTCAAGAGAACCGTTAGGTGCCCCAGCTTACGACCCGCATAGGCATTCTTTTTACCATACCAGTGTAAGTGAGCTTCTGGCAGTGCGGCTAAGGCCGCACATTTGGCGCTGTAATCTACTGTGGCCTCTAACCCGAGTAAATTCACCATGACCGCCGCCGGACAGTGCATTGCCCCACTGCCCAGGGGTTGACCACTCACGGCTCGCAGATGTTGCGCAAACTGGCTCGTGACACAGGCATCAATGGTGTAGTGGCCAGAATTGTGGGTGCGGGGAGCAATTTCATTCACGAGGACATCCCCCGCAGCCGTTAAAAAGAGCTCGATGCCAAAGACCCCCACCGCATCTAGGGCGTTGAGGATTTGAGTGGCCATGGCTTCGATCTGCTGACAAATGGCGGTGGCAATAGGCGCCGGAGCAATGACACGCCGACAAATGGCATCCACCTGCTGGGTTTCAACCACCGGATAAAGAACCAGCTCACCCCGGGGCGATCGCGCCACCATAATAGCCAACTCTTTGGTGTAGGGCACCAAGGCTTCCGCCAGAAAGTGCTGTGGCGGTAGCTCGGGCCATCGCTGCCGAAACTGCTGCCACTGCGCCTCAGTACGAATGATGAACGTACCTTGGCCATCGTAGCCGTGGCGACAGGCCTTGATGACGCAAGGTGCTGCGGTTGACCACTCCTCTAGGTAAGCAAAGGCCGGCACCGGAATCCCTAACTGTTGCAAAAAGCACCGTTGCTGATACTTATCGAGGAGGGGCGCTAAAGACGACAGGGTGGGATAAAAGCAAACCCCCTGGCGCACCAGAGCTTGCAGTGCCACCAGATCAACAAATTCGTTCTCGAAGGTAATCACTTGGGTATGCGCCGCCAACTGCGCGGTGGCCGCAACATCACTGATGTCAGCGTAGATGACACCGGCCGCAGTCGCTACTGCCGGATCGCTGGGGTGGGGGGTTTGCACCCACAGCCTCATCCCTAGGTCTTGAGCTGCTCGCCCCATCATCCATGCCAATTGACCGCCGCCAATAACACCAATGCTAGGGGCAGAGCCTTCCTCTGAGTTCACCATGCAACCCTTAAGGCACAACCTAGCTATTGTCCTACGTTTGGGTGGCCGATTTCTAGGTGGGGGCGATCGCCTCGCTGCAAAATAAATCATTAAAGAAAAATAAATAGAGATTGCTAATTATTTAGTTTTGAAAACAAGAATTTAAATCACTGCCGTTTCCCCGAGGGAAACTCTACATTAGTGCTTAAGCCCTTGCATTTTTATTTCAATTGTTAAGGGTTTGTTATTTGTTCGTCATTTATATTGGATTCATTGCAACTATGACTACGACTCTCCAGCGCCGCGAGGGCGCAAATGCGTGGGAGCGGTTTTGCAATTGGGTCACCAGCACCGATAACCGCCTCTATGTGGGCTGGTTTGGTGTGATCATGATCCCCACCCTGCTGGCCGCAACCATCTGCTTTGTCATTGCCTTTGTCGCGGCTCCGCCTGTTGACATCGACGGTATCCGTGAACCCGTTTCCGGCTCGTTGATCTACGGCAACAACATCATCACGGGTGCGGTGGTGCCTTCGAGCAACGCCATTGGTCTGCACTTCTACCCCATCTGGGAAGCCGCTTCCCTCGATGAATGGCTCTACAACGGTGGCCCTTACCAGCTCATTATTTTCCACTTCCTGCTGGGTGCCTCCTGCTACATGGGTCGCCAATGGGAACTGAGCTACCGGCTTGGGATGCGTCCTTGGATTTGCGTGGCCTACTCTGCCCCCTTGGCCTCGGCCTTTGCGGTGTTCTTGATCTATCCCCTTGGTCAAGGCAGCTTCTCCGATGGGATGCCCCTCGGTATCTCCGGTACCTTCAACTTCATGATTGTGTTCCAAGCGGAGCACAACATCCTGATGCACCCCTTCCACCAATTGGGTGTGGCCGGTGTCTTTGGTGGCGCTCTGTTCTCTGCCATGCACGGTTCGCTGGTGACCTCCAGCCTGATTCGTGAAACCACTGAAACCGAGTCGCAAAACTACGGCTACAAGTTTGGTCAGGAAGAAGAAACCTACAACATCGTGGCTGCCCACGGTTACTTTGGTCGCCTGATCTTCCAATACGCCAGCTTCAACAACAGCCGTGCGCTGCACTTCTTCTTGGCTGCTTGGCCGGTGATCGGTATCTGGTTCACCGCTCTCGGTATCAGCACCATGGCCTTCAACCTGAACGGGTTCAACTTCAACCACTCGGTGGTTGACGCTCAAGGCAATGTGATCAACACTTGGGCAGACATCATCAACCGCGCCAACTTGGGGATGGAAGTGATGCACGAGCGGAATGCTCACAACTTCCCCCTTGACTTGGCCAGTGCGGAGTCTGCGCCTGTGGCCATGATTGCCCCGAGCATCAACGGCTAATTTGCCCAGTCAGTCCTAGCTATTGGCTAGGTTAAGGAACCGCCTCTTGGCTAAGGGGCGGTTTTTTTGTGCGGCTACGGCACCGCGGCATGGTAGGAACTGCGCACCAACGGTCCTGAGCGCACATGAGAGAACCCCAGTGCTTTAGCAATTTCACCGAGGCGGCTAAACTCTGCTGGGGTCCAGTATTTAACGACGGGATGGTGAGCAAGGGACGGGGCAAGGTACTGCCCCAACGTGAGGCGATCGCACCCGACGGCTCGTAAATCTTTCAGGGTGGCAATAATTTCCGCTTCGCTTTCTCCGAGTCCCAGCATGAGGCCGGATTTGGTGGGAATCTGGGGGTTTAACTCTTTAACGGTTGCCAGTACGCGCAAGGAACTGGCGTAGGTGGCACCCCGCCGTACTGGGCCTTGCAGCCGCTCCACGGTTTCGAGGTTGTGGTTATAGCAGGCGGGTTCGAGGGCAATAATTTGGGCAATGCAGTCTCGCTGGCTCAGCCGCCCCCGATCCATCCGAAAGTCTGGGGTAAGGACTTCAATTTGCGTCTGGGGGCGCAGGTGGCGAATGGCTTGCATGGTGGCCACAAACTGTCCGGCTCCCTGATCCGGCAAGTCATCCCGTGCCACACTGGTGAGCACAACGTAGTCTAACCCGAGGGTGGCCACGGCTGCCGCCACTTTTGCCGGTTCGTGCGGATCCACGGCCATGGGGGCATGACCCTTATCCACCTGACAAAAGGCGCAGGCACGGGTGCAGGTTGCCCCCAACAGTAAAAAGGTGACTGTTTTGTGGGCGTAGCACTCACCGCGGTTGGGGCAGCGCCCCTCTTCACAAATGGTGTGAATGCCGTGCTGCCGAATAAGCTGCTGCACGGTGGATAGCTCACTGGCTTTGCCTAGGGGTTTGCGGAGCCATAGTGGTAAAGAGGAACGATGCGTCATAGAACCTTGCCAATGGGGAAGATAGCCGAGGTGAGGTATAAATACAGAACTTAATGAAGTAATTCGTCTATTTATTAAGTAACTGTAAATTATTGGTGGGGCAGCCCCTAGGGGGCGATCGCTTCTGTGGCAGGATCAATAGCGATGTCACAGCACGTATCCAGCAAGACCTATGAGTGATCAGCCACGCCCCACAGTTATTATTACAGGTGCCTCCTCTGGCGTGGGCCTGTACGGAACCAAAGCCCTAGCCGCTAAGGGCTGGCACGTGGTTATGGCCTGTCGCAATCTGGAAAAAGCTGAAAATGCCGCCAAGGAGCTCAATATCCCCAGCGATGCCTATACCCTGCTGCATTTGGATCTGTCCTCGTTGGCAAGTGTGCGTGGGTTCGTTGAATCGTTTCGGGCACTGAATCGTCCCCTGCGTGCCTTGGTGTGTAATGCGGCGGTGTATTATCCGCTGCTGAAGGAACCCATCTACAGCGTCGATGGCTATGAAGTAAGTGTGGCCACCAACCATCTGGGGCACTTTCTCCTGTGCAATCTGCTGCTGCCGGATTTACAGCAGTCCCCCGAGAGCGATAAGCGCCTGATTATCTTGGGTACGGTGACCGCGAACCGCAAAGAGCTAGGGGGTAAAATTCCCATCCCAGCGCCACCGGATCTGGGTAACCTTGAGGGATTTGAGAAGGGGTTCAAAGCCCCCATTGCCATGATTAACGGTAAACCCTTTAAGTCCGGCAAGGCCTACAAAGACAGTAAACTCTGTAATATGCTAACGGTGCGGGAGTTGCATCGGCGCTTCCATGACTCTACCGGCATTGTCTTTAGTTCGCTTTATCCGGGCTGTGTTGCGGATACGCCCCTGTTCCGTAATCATTTCCCCCTCTTTCGCACGCTGTTCCCCCTCTTTCAGAAAAATATCACCGGTGGCTATGTCACGCAGGAGTTGGCGGGCGAGCGGTTGGCCATGGTGGTGGCGGATCCGGAGTTTCGCCAGTCGGGGGTGCACTGGAGTTGGGGCAATCGCCAAAAACAGGGTCGCCAAGCCTTTGTCCAAGAACTCTCAGCCGAGGGTAGCGATATGCAAAAGGCACAGCGCCTGTGGGAACTGAGCGAAAAACTTGTGGGGCTGGCTCAGGACTAATGCGAATTGGCCTAGCCCTAGGGATAGGAATCATCGGGTCACTGACATCACTAACAACGGTGGCGATCGCCACGCCGCCGCCGCAAACGGTCGTGACCCAGTTCTATCAATGGCTGATCCAGCATCCAGACCACAGCCGTGAGCGATTAGAGCAACAGCAGCAGTCCCTGACACCGGCGCTGTACAAAGAGCTAAGGGCGGCCTTTCGCAAACAGCCCCAAGATGGCGCATGGCTGGATTTTGATCCCTTTTCCTATACCCAAGTGAGCACGCTGGGTATGAGGGTGCGCCATGTCCGGCCTTCCGCCACAGATCCGCGCCAAACCGAGGTGGACATTGATGTCATCGCCGGGCTACGGGGACGGCAAGGCACGGCGGTGCCCATTAAGGTGATTTTGAAGCAGACGGGCGATCGCTGGCAAATTGATAATTTAGTGTATATGAGCACTTGGGATAGCCTACGCTGTATATTGCGAGAGATCAATCGCTAAGCAAGTGCAAGGAGGCAGGGTGCTGGTGTCTGAGAGTAGGGGAGCTATTTTTCCTGTAGTGTGGCAGGGCGATCGCGTCCAGTTAATTGATCAGACGCGCTTACCGGCGGACTACGAGTTAAAGGACATTGCCACGGCGGCAGAGATGGCCACTGCCATTCGCACCATGATTGTGCGGGGTGCTCCGGCCATTGGGGTGGCTGCCGCCTTTGGTATGGTGTTGGGTGCCCGTGAGTACAGCGGCAGCGATCGCGCCGGACTCCTTGCCCATCTAGAGTCAGTGGCCACTGAACTGCGGCAAACGCGACCGACCGCCGTGAATCTTTTTTGGGCCATTGATCGCATGTTGGAGGCGGCTCGCACCCAAACCGCCACCCTCGAAAAGCTACAAGCCCATTTACTGGCCACCGCCCAAGCCATTGCCAGTGAGGATGTGGCCACCTGTCAAGCCATTGGGGAACACGGCTTAGCGGCGCTTCCCAAACAGCCCGAAAAACTGCGCCTCTTGACCCACTGCAATGCGGGTGCCCTTGCAACAGCAGGCTACGGTACCGCCCTTGGGGTGGTGCGATCAGCATGGCGTGCCAACCGTCTGGAACGGCTTTATGCGGATGAAACTCGACCGCGGCTGCAAGGGGCAAAATTAACGGCGTGGGAGTGTGTGCAAGAAGGTATTCCGGTGACCCTGATTGCCGATACCATGGCGGCTCACTGTATGCAGCGGGGCATGATTGATGCCGTGGTGGTTGGTGCCGATCGCATTGCCCGCAACGGTGACACCGCCAATAAAATTGGTACCTACAGTGTGGCTCTAGCGGCGCAGGCCCATCAGATTCCCTTTTTTGTGGCCGCCCCCCTCTCCACTATTGACACCCAGATGCCCACTGGGGCGAACATCCCCATTGAGGAGCGCCACCCTCAAGAAATTTACCAAGTGGGCTACAGCCGTATTGCCCCGGCAGGAGTTGACTTCTACAATCCGGCCTTTGACGTTACGCCCGCCCACCTCATTACCGGCATCATTACGGAATTGGGGGTGTTTGCACCTGCGGATCTGGCTCAGGGAATTGGTGCAGCCTAGATGGCTTTTGCATAGGTTCTTGGCTTCGGCAGAACTGATGAATGGCTCAACGCCAGACACCATACCTAATTTCTTGTTCGATTGCCGAGGAGTGGGGCAAATGAAAGTTCTGCCAACCATAGAAGCCGTAGATACACCCTTATTAGCCGCTGCCCAATCCATTTATAATCTGTATCAGCAAGTCCATGGGGTGAACACGTCCCCAGCGGGTGTGGCGGTCAATCGGCAAACCCTGCGGGGTCACGTTATTTTTACAACTCAACCCGTCCTCCTGCCCCAAGAATGCTTTATCCCCTCTGATCACTTACCGGAAGTTGCGAGCCTATCACTGCCCTGACGCTCTTTACCCTGAGTAGCTACGCCCTAGTTTTTCTGTTGGGATCTGCCGTCGGTAGCTTTCTCAATGTCGTTATCTACCGGATTCCCCACGGGCGATCGCTATTCTACCCGCCGTCGCGTTGTCCCGCCTGCCTCACACCCCTGCGCGCCTATGACAATATTCCGATTTTCGGTTGGCTGCTGTTGCGGGGGCAGTGTCGCTACTGTCAGGCACCTATTTCATGGCGCTATCCTGCTATCGAACTGTTACTGGGGCTACTTTTTGTCCTTATCTTTGGGCTGAGCGGTTGGCAGTGGCAGACCCTAAGCATCTGGATATTCACCGCATGGCTGCTGGCCCTAGCCTTTATTGATCTAGATACAATGCTGCTGCCCCATCCCCTAACCAAATGGGGATTAATGACCGGCCTTGTGGTGCAAGGACTGTTGGCGGGGGGCTGGCTACCCGCTCTGACAACGATCAGCCACCATCTGATTGCGGCGGCCTTGGGGCTGTGGCTGTTTGACCTGATTCGCTGGGGCGGGGCGATCGCCTTCGGTCAGGAGGTGATGGGGGGAGGCGATGGCAAACTTGCTGCTATGATTGGTGCGTGGTTAGGCTGGCAAGGGCTTCTTGTCACACTGTTTTTGGCCGCTGCCCTTGGGGGAGCTATCGGCGGACTAGGGATGGCTCTTGGCTGGATTCAGCGTCGCCAACCGATTCCCTTCGGTCCCTTTTTGGCCGTTGCCGCCATCCTTGCCGCTCTTTTTGGCAATGTCCTGATTCAATTTTATGTGGATACCTTTTTGCCCGGGGTTGCCTTCCCCTAGCGTCAGGCAGTGATGGAGCAACAGGGGTATTATTCATAAGGAAGCCGCCCGAACGAATAACTGTCCAGGCGGGGTGTGGTGTGAGGAGTGAACGGAAACGTGCGTCTCCGCTATTTCTATTGTAGGGGACACTTCCAGAATTGCCATAAGTAAATTGACGCAAAATTGCCAAAATTTTAGGAGATTTTAAGAACTCGCCAATGCACGGCCACACAGAAAACGAGCCAGAGGCTCTCCCTAGCTCGTTGACGATTTCATTAAACGGTTTTTCTTAAAAAGCCCAGAGCCTAGCGCGCTGTGGCAGCCATTTTCTCTTCAGCTAATTCCCGCAAGCTCGGAAATAAAAAGTGGTTCTCTTCGACGTACTGTGCACCGAACAAGCCTTTTTCTGCCCAGAAGTAGCGATCCGTTGTATGCTCGTTACGCTTGACAAGGAGTAAGGCGGGTGGCGCAATCCCCTTGGCCTGAATAAATTTCCGAGCCGCTGTTACTGGTTTATCTTCGCCACTCTCGATGCTATATTGGGGTACGCACTCAAGGATCCTGCGCCCTTCAAGACGACGCCGACTTTTCCGCTTCCGTCTTCTGGCCAAGTTGCCCTACCTCCTTTGCGCTATGAGAACTGTTGCCGAGTTTACAAAAGTCGCCCCTTAGTATATCCGTTGTATTTTAGAATTTCAACTTTCCTTAATCTATCGAAACACGATCTATGGCAAATCCAATGATCCCCAACCTAGGATCAACGGATTTTATGATCCCATCCCTTCGAGTATAGCAAACTGTGACAGTTGAGAAAGTGGCTACAAATCAATGGCGGCTAGTCTTGTAGGCTACCCTAGAAGGCAATAGAGCCTGTGCCCCAAAGAGTTCAAAGCCTATGATGATTCAGCGGTTGGTGCGTCGTGTCCTTGAGACGCAGGTGTTGACCTCGGCCATTGAAAACCAAATTTCCCAATTGCTCTGGAAGCGGGACTACGACGGCGAAGATATGGCTGCCCTCGCCGAACTGCTCGATGCCCTCGACAATCAGCAAATTAAGACGCAAGAGTAGTTTATAGGGTTAACTCAGGTGATGCGCTTTCCCACAACGGTACTGGTGCTGAATGCTGGCTCCAGTAGCCTAAAGGCGTGCCTCTATTCCCTAGGGGCACCGCCCGATAACATTGTACCGATGCCGGAGTGGCAGGGGCTTTTGGATTGGGGCCAAGATGTCAAGACGGCAACGCTGAAGGTCAAGGGGCACCAGCGGCAGTACCAGACGACCCTTAGCCATCCCCAGGGGGCGATCGCGGCTCTGCCGGATTGGCTGCGGACTCTTTTGAGCACACTCACTGAGGGGGAAACGGCGGTTCTGGCCACCTTGGCGGATTTGCATGTCATTGGCCATCGGGTGGTGCATGGTGGCTCGCACTATCGGGCACCGGTCTGGGTGGATGCCACGGTTAAAGCAGCGATTGCCGAGTTGAGTGAATATGCGCCGCTGCATAACCCAGCCAATCTGGCGGGCATCGAGGTGATGGCGCACCTGTGTCCGCAAGTTCCGCAAGTGGCGGTCTTCGATACCGCATTCCATGCCCAACTGCCCGTGGTAGCCCGCACGTATCCCATCCCCTACTCGCTGACGAGGGCGGGAATCCAACGCTACGGTTTTCACGGCATTAGCCATCAGTACGTGAGTGAGCGTGCCGCAACGGTACTGGCGCGTCCCCTTTCCCAACTGCGCCTGATTACCTGCCATCTGGGGAATGGATGCTCCTTGGCAGCCGTTAAGGGTGGCCGCTGCCTTGAGACCACGATGGGCTTTACCCCCACCGCCGGAGTCATGATGGGAACCCGCTGTGGCGATATTGACCCCGGCATCCTGCTGTATTTGCTGCGTCGCGGCTACACGGCGGACGAGTTAGATCAACTAGTGAATCGCCAATCGGGGCTGTTGGGTATCTCTGGGGTGAGTAATGACTTACGCCAGATTTTGGCAGCAATTGATCAGGGGAATGCCGCAGCACAGCTTGCCTACGACTGCTTCATTTACTCTTTACAGCGGGGCATTGCCAGTTTGCTACCCCCCTTGGCAGGGGTGGATGCGATTGTCTTTACAGCAGGTATCGGCGAAAACGCGCCTTCGGTACGGGCGGATGTTTGCCGCGGGCTGGGGTGGTTAGGGGTGAGTATTGATCCGGTAGCCAATGAACAGGGGGAAGGCGATCGCGACATTGCCAGCGCTGAGGCTAGCGTTCGGGTACTGGTGCTGCATACCCACGAAGATTGGGCGATCGCCTGCGCCTGCCTCAAACGTTTAGCTGAGTAAGCATCAACCCCACACTTCAGAAACTTTAGGCATTGCCGCCCTACAGGCGTGCAGGATATTTACCCATGGGTGAGTGTCCTAGGACAGACGTAGGCCAATACTCATGACGTTAAGGAAGTATCAAGATTCATCGCTAAACCTTGACGCTATCGGGAACCCATTCGTACAATGCGGGTAATTATTCACTCCTCGTTCATGCAATTTCCAGTATTCAACTTCTAGATGCCCTGACTGTTAGACCCTCATCAGCCACCAGAGGTGCATCTCCTTGCGTGCTGATGGTGTTTGGCAACCGCCAAATTCTTCAGGTTTTTCAGGCTTCTGATGTGCTGGAGTTGTTATCGTTACGAGGCGCTAGAAAATTTTTCAAAACGCCTAAGTTGTGTTGGTTTGGACTGATTAAACAGGAGTAAAGCTGTGTTTAATATGCGTCGTGCCGCGTTGGTTGCTCTGGCTACAACAGCAACCTGTGCAACCCTATTGTTGGCTCCCGCCGAAGCCCGTCAGGTGAAAGCTGTACGGGGAGTGGTTACTAATATTGATGGCGATAACGTCACCCTACGGCAGCCGTGGGGCAAAGAAATCGTGGTGGTATTTGATCGCAAGCATCGTCAGCGCCCCTTCCGCGCCGAGATTGTTGAAGGGCTAGATATTGCTGTGATTTTAGATCCAAAAGCCAGTGTGCCCACGGCCAAAATTATCTGTGCCGCAATTGTGCCTGCCCCCCCCTACGTTGCGGTTACCCCAATTCGAGTGCCCCAAGTGAGCGCTCCACCCATGATGCGTACCCCCGCCGCAGCGCCGCCGCCACCTCCCGCTGCGCCGCCTGCTCGGATTCTTTACTAGGCAGCCCGACGGGGTGCAGCCTCTAGGCACCCCACTGGCTCAAAAACAGCAACACAAGGAGTGATCATCATGGGACGGTGGTACCAAGTAAGTCTGTTAGGTGTGGTCGTCGGGGTTGACGGCATGATTATGGCTGCCCCCACTACGGCAGCACCGGTGGAAGCCACCATCAGCCGTGCTTCTGAGACACAGCCCTACTTGCCGTTGGTGATCACTCCCCCCGCGATGGCGCTGCCTCCCCTTGGGGACGCGGCGGCGTTTTTGCCGACCCTTGAGCGCAAACTTGTCCTGCGCTTACGGGAGCGGCGGGTGTTCTTGTATGAAGGCGATCAAGTACTGGCAAGCTACCCTGTTGCGGTGGGTAAACCGGGCTGGGAAACCCCCCAAGGTCAATTTCGGGTACTTCATAAGGTGGTTAACCCCCGCTGGGAAAGCCCCTTCACCGGTTCGGTCATTCCGCCAGGGCCGCGGAATCCCTTGGGCGATCGCCTGATTGTGTTTGCCCCCATGGGGAACAATAACTATGCCGGGTTTCATGGCACCCCCAACGAAGCTGCCATTGGTCAAGCGGTCTCCCATGGGTGTGTGCGGATGCGCAACAGCGATATTCGGGCACTGTTTGAAAAAATTGAAGTAGGCACCCGGGTGATTGTGCAACCCTAGCAATGTACTCGTCACTCTTAGCTGCTGCTGTTTCCTTGAGTGCTGCCCAAGCCACCTGTGATGCCGCGATCGCCTGGGTGGTGCAGGACATGGCACGCTTAGGGGTCAAGACAGCCGCGGTCAACTGGCGACCGGTTTATGACCCCGAGCAGCCATGGGGTTATCCAGATAATCCCTTTCCCGATCGCGATCGCCAAATGATTTTAGTGCTGGATGCCTTTCGAGATGGCGGGCGCGCCGAGGCATTGATGAATAGCCCCCAGTTGCAGCTTGCCTATGCACGGCGACTAATGGCAGAGTGCAGCGACATTGCAATTGTGAGCTTTGGCTTAGATGCCAGTGATTACATCATCCGCTTATTCTTGTTGCCGGATCAACGGGTAGAACACGGCATTCCCGTGCCTGCCGGAGAGGACATCCAGACTGTTCCTTGGGGGCACTATATTTTCATTTAGCTGCCTAGAACTGATAAACTTAACTCAAGTGGGGTGCGGGGGGCTATCAGTCCCGCGCTGTATCTGAGGACAAGTGAGGGTAGAGAGAAGCAAATCTCTTTCCTCACTGCTCCCGCCTCTTTCCTTCTCAAACATGGACTCCCCGCATCTAGCGATTCCCCAGTGATAAAAGTGATAGGATACTACTGGTTTGCAGCCCACCGATTGAGAGTAAAAGTCAGGCATTGCCGGGACCTCCAACGTTCGGGAATTGCACAGAAATACTTGTGTTTTCTGCTTGGACTCAGTACCCAGGGACGCTGGGAAATGGAAACCGCCTGTCAAGTCGGGCTGTCGGGGGTCTCTGACCTAGATAAGTGGCGTGGGGCAGGAATGCCCAATCGTGAGGTTGGGAAGCCCGTGCTGTATGTGTAGCAACCCTGCGGGAAGCAAGCTACAGCGTCGGGAGGATGTCACCGTCTTCTTCCATTGGGAATGTAAGAGTTACCGCTATAGTGGAAGTGATCTTTGCCACTGCACGCACAGGACGAGCGTTATGTCACAGCAAGATTTTGGACTCATTGGCCTCGCGGTTATGGGGGAAAACCTCGCCCTTAACGTCGAACGTAATGGTTTTTCAGTGGCCGTTTACAATCGTACTCCTGCCCGCACCGATGCCTTTATGGCCGAGCGAGCCGTTGGCCGTAAGTTTAAGGCCACCTATACCCTTGAAGATTTTGTGGCATCCCTCTCGCGACCGCGGCGGATTCTGGCGATGGTGAAAGCGGGGCAGCCCGTGGATGATCTGATTGCGCAACTCAAACCCCTGCTCGAACCCGGTGACATTCTGATTGATGGGGGGAACTCGCTCTATACCGACACCGAGCGGCGGGTGGCGGAAATGGAAGCGGCGGGCTTGTGCTTTTTTGGTATGGGGGTGAGTGGCGGCGAAGAAGGTGCCCTCAATGGCCCCAGCCTGATGCCCGGTGGCAGTAGAGATGCCTATCAGGCGCTAGAACCCATTCTGACCAAAATTGCTGCCCAAGTGGATGATGGCCCCTGCGTCACCTACATTGGTCCGGGGGGTGCGGGTCACTACGTTAAGATGGTTCACAACGGCATTGAGTACGGGGATATGCAACTCATTGCCGAAGCGTACGATCTGCTTAAAAACGTTTTGGGGTTGGGGCATCAGGAACTACACGAGGTGTTTAAGGAGTGGAATAGCACCCCTGAACTCAATTCGTTTTTAATTGAAATTACCAGCCAGATTTTTACCTACATTGACCCGGAGACCCAACTGCCCTTGGTGGATGTCATTGTGGATGCGGCAGGGCAAAAGGGAACCGGGCGCTGGACGGTGGAAACCGCCCTTGAGATGGGAGTGGTCATCCCCACGATTACGGCGGCGGTGAATGCGCGGATTATGTCGTCCATTAAGGCGGAGCGGCTAGCGGCAGCCCAGCAGCTTCCCGGGCCAAGTGCCAGCTTTAGTGGCGATAAAGCAGAGTTTATTAATAAGATTCGCGATGCCCTCTACTGCTCAAAGATCTGCTCCTATGCCCAAGGGATGGCGCTGATTGCCAAAGCGTCGCGGGAATTGTTTGACAACCGCTTGAACTTGGGTGAAATTGCCCGTATTTGGAAGGGGGGCTGCATTATTCGGGCTGGCTTCCTGAACAAAATTAAGCAGGCCTACGACGAAAATCCAGAACTGCCCAACTTGCTGCTGGCACCGGAGTTTAAGCAAACCATTCTCGATAAACAGGCGGCGTGGCGTGAGGTCATGGTTGAAGCCACTCGCTTGGGAATTGCGGTGCCAGCCTTTGGCGCGTCGTTAGAGTATTTTGATAGTTATCGGCGCGATCGCCTGCCGCAAAACCTCACCCAAGCGCAGCGGGACTTTTTTGGTGCCCACACCTACGAGCGCATCGATAAACCCGGCACCTTTCACACGGAATGGGTACCCATTCAGGAGTCTGCCCCCGTGACAGGCTAACCTAGAATTATTGGCAGGGGGTTGTTGGCCATTGCATCCTTTTTTGCGGTTACTGCACCATACCCAACGCTATCGGCAAGAGGTTTGGCTCGCCTCCCTCTACTCTGTTTTGAACAAAATTTTTGACCTAGCGCCGCCGGTGCTCATTGGGATTGCGGTGGACTTAGTGGTGCAGCGCCAAGACTCCCTGTTTGCCCGCTGGGGGCTGGTCTCCTTTGAGCAGCAACTCCTTGCCCTTGCGCTCATTTCGTTTGTGATTTGGAGCTTGGAGTCGCTGTTTGAGTATGCCTATGCACGGGCTTGGCGCAATTTGGCACAACACATTCAGCACGATTTGCGTCTAGAGACTTACGCCCACGTCCAGGAGATGGATCTGGCGTTTTTTGAGGAGCGCAGTAGTGGGCTGCTATTGGCAATCCTCAATGACGACATTAACCAGTTGGAGCGCTTCCTCGATGGTGGCGCTAATGAGGTGCTGCAAGTCACAACAACGGTGCTGGTTGTGGGGGGGATTTTCATTGGGCTGGCACCGACGGTGGCGGTGTGGGGCATGCTGCCGATGCCCTTTATTTTGTGGGGGTCGCTGGCATTTCAGCGGCGCTTAGCCCCTCGCTATGCGGATGTGCGGGAAAAGGCGGGACTGCTGAACGAGCGGTTAGCCAATAATATTAGCGGCATTCAAACGATTAAGAGCTTTACGGCTGAACGCTATGAACTGGAGCGGCTGCGCCTTGATAGTGAGGCCTACCGGCAGAGTAACCGCCGCGCCATTCGCCTGAGTGCTGCCTATATCCCCCTAATTCGCTTTGTGATTTTGTTTGGGTTTACGGGCACGTTGGTGCTGGGGGGCTTTGCCGCGTTTTACGGCCACCTTGATGTGGGAGCCTACAGTACGATGGTGTACCTGATTCAGCGGATGCTATGGCCCCTGACCCGCCTAGGGGAAACGCTGGATCAGTATCAGCGGGCCATGGCTTCGACGCAGCGGGTATTGAATTTGCTGGAAACGCCGATTGCCATCCGCACGGGCGATCGCCCCCTGAATCCAGCCCAAGTGAAAGGAGAGGTGACGTTTAGGGAGGTCAGCTTTGCCTATGCTGGGCGGGCGGCGGTGCTCAAGGGAATTAACCTGACGATTCCGGCGGGGCAGACCATTGCCATTGTTGGCTCCACCGGCTCGGGGAAAAGTACGCTGGTGAAATTGCTGCTGCGCTTTTACGAAGTTCAGCAGGGGCAAGTGTGTGTCGATGGGGTGGACATTCGCGACTATCGCTTGCAAGACCTGCGCTCGGCCATTGGCTGGGTGAGCCAAGATGTGTTTTTGTTCCACGGTACGGTGTTTGAAAATATTGCCTACGGTACGTTTGACGCTACGCTGACGGAGGTGATCCAAGCCGCCAAGATGGCAGAGGCGCACGAGTTCATTACCCAACTGCCCCAAGGGTATGACACGGTGGTGGGAGAGCGGGGACAAAAACTTTCGGGCGGGCAGCGCCAGCGGTTGGCGATCGCCCGTGCCATCCTCAAGGACCCGCCCATTCTAGTGCTCGACGAGGCCACCTCAGCAGTAGATAACGAAACCGAAGCGGCAATTCAGCGCTCCCTTGCCCACATTACCGAGCACCGCACCACGATTGCGATCGCCCATCGGCTCTCCACCATCCGCCATGCCAACTGCATTTACGTAATGGAGCAGGGAGACATTATTGAGCAGGGCACCCACGAGCAACTTTTGGCACAGCAGGGGGTTTACTATGGCCTCTGGCAAGTTCAGGCGGGTCAACTCTTTTCGTGATTGTTGTAATTGCCGCCAACTGACTTAGATTGATTTAACGATTTAGCGGGCAAAAAAGCCCACCACAATCAAGGGAATAAAAATCGCTAGGGCAACAATCACCAGCAGTGTTTCTGGCTCAATGTTAATGATGGCGGGTTGGCCACTTTTTTTGGGCGGTTCAGGAGGGGTCATGGTGTTATACCTGTGGTCTAGTTCCAGCCTAACAAAGGATTGTCTTGGTCTGGACTGAATGAACGGTTAAGGGAACCGCAGGAATCGGCTATGATACAAACAAGCCATTGATGCGCTGCTCCTCCTCAATTTGGCTGAGTGCCTATGCAGTGTCCCTTTTGTAACCATACCGATAGTCGTGTGCTCGAGTCTCGCTCAGCAGAAAGTGGTCAAAGTATTCGCCGTCGCCGCGAGTGCCTTGACTGTGGGCGGCGATTTACCACCTATGAGCGCATTGAATTTGTGCCGATTATTGTTATTAAGCGCGATGGCACGCGTGAGTCGTTTGATCGCTCGAAACTGTTGCGGGGAATTATGACCGCCTGTGGTAAAACGAATGTGCCGCAGCAGCAAATTGAAGCACTGGTTGATGATATTGAGGCGGAGTTGCAATTGCGATCGCGCCGTGAAGTCAGCAGTAGCGAACTTGGGGAGGCGGCGCTGCAACGCCTACGTCAGATTAGTGAGGTGGCTTACGTTCGGTTTGCCTCGGTTTATCGTCAGTTTCAGGGGATTAGTGACTTTGTGGAAGAATTGGCGCATTTGCAGGCGGCACCCCCTGAGCTGCCCGCACTGGTGCAGCGCTAGATTTTGACGGGTAAGTCAGCATTAATCGCCTCAATGCGGTGTTGCTCTGCGGCATTAATCTGCGGCAGGTAGTGCTGAAAAATCTGGGCAAGGCGCGGTTCATAAAAGCGGTGCAGGCTGTAGTTGGGGGTCGCCGGAAAGCCACGTCGTTTTTTGTGGCTGCCTCCCGCCCCCGGATCAAAGCGCTGGATGCCGTGGGCGATCGCCCACTCGATGGGTTCGTAGTAGCAGGCATTAAAGTGCAGACAGTCAATCTCCCGCAGGCTGCCCCAGTAGCGCCCGTAAAGCTGATCCCCCTTGGTGACGCAAAAGGACATGGCGGTGGGATGGTGGCTATCTCGCGCTGTGTAGGCGGCAAACAGGACAAGGCAATGACGATAGCGATCGCTCAGGGCTTCAAAAAAATCGCGGGTGAGGTATTTGCTACCCCACCAACCAAACTTATCGCAGGTATCGGCATAGAAGTGATACATACGCCGCAACAGCCCGCGGCTAATGTCATTGCCGTGATGTACCCGAAAGGTAAGCTCCGCTTGAGCCATCGCCCTGCGCTCCCGCTTGATATTCCGGCGTTGGTTGGCATTAAACGTGGCTAAGTAGTCGGCAAAGGTCTGATAGTTGTGGTTGTGCCAGATGTAGCTGTGGTGCAACCAGGCCTGATAGCCGTAGGCGGTCGCGTAGGGTAGCCACTGGGGATCCACGTAGAGAAAATGGCAGCCGCAGAGACGATGCTGCTCACAGAAGCGATCGATTTCGTGGAGCATCACCTTCGTTAGGAAGGCCATATCCGCATCTGGAGCCATGAGAAAGCGATAGCCCTCAGCAGGGGTAAAGGGTGCCATCCCTAATAGTTTGGGGTAGTAGCGCACCCCCAACTGATGCGCCATATTAGCCCACTCATGGTCAAAAACAAACTCCCCCTGACTATGGCTTTTGATATAGAGGGGGGCGGCTGCCACTAATTCTTGATTGCCTTGGGGTGGATGCCGCCACACCAGTAAATGGTGGGGTTGCCAACCGGTTTGGGGCGTAGCACTGCCAGAGGCTTCAAGTTGATGGAGCCACTCCCATTCAAAGAAGGGAGTTTTGAGGGGGAGGGCAAGGGCATCCCATTGCGCTTGGGGCACCTTCGCCATGGCATCAACCCACTGAATGGTTAAATCCGCCGCAAGTGTTGCGATCTCCATACCCTTGAGTGCAAAAGTTCCTATTGCACTATAGCAACTGGCACCCTTGGCCCCCCACGGCGCAAACGCTACCGCCGAGGGATCTGCCAAATGACCGCTAACCCTCATTCTTGTGTTGGATCCCTCGGAGTTACTCTGGGAGAGACTTTGGAGGTTTTCCGCCTTTTCGTAGAAAAACTTTTACCCCCCTTTGGAAGGGATCCCTCGAAATGGGGGGTTGCAAGTCGCTCAGGAAGCGGCTACTATAGGGGTACTCCTTCCTCTTTATGGGGAAGGCGATCGAATGGAAACTTTAAATGCATCGATCAAACGACCAAAAGCTTTAATCCTTCCTCTTTATGGGGAAGGCGATCGAATGGAAACCAGGAGATTTTCCCGTTCCTTGTGAAGAGAGGTGAGAAACCTTCCTCTTTATGGGGAAGGCGATCGAATGGAAACAGGACCTTGGCCGCCTTCGCGGCGGTTACATCCCCGCCTTCCTCTTTATGGGGAAGGCGATCGAATGGAAACCTACAGCTTGCGCCATGAAGCGAGGAGTTAGTTCTCCTCTTCCTTCCTCTTTATGGGGAAGGCGATCGAATGGAAACGGAAAAATTTATTCCCTACGCCGGACCCGTCTGGGACCCTTCCTCTTTATGGGGAAGGCGATCGAATGGAAACCAGAGTGTTTCTGCCCGTTTTCGTATCGGCCAATCTCCCTTCCTCTTTATGGGGAAGGCGATCGAATGGAAACTTGGGGTTCGATTCCCTGATGGAGTATCGATCTGCCCACGCATTTCCCTCCTTCCTCTTTATGGGGAAGGCGATCGAATGGAAACGGGAGCTGCCTTGTGGAAAACTATGGCAACTTTCCACCTTCCTCTTTATGGGGAAGGCGATCGAATGGAAACTTAGTTCTCCTCCTCTTCCTCCACCTCTTGGAGGGCCTCCAACCTTCCTCTTTATGGGGAAGGCGATCGAATGGAAACTTGAGCCACGTAACCGTCCGCAACGGCGGGCACGTCACAATTGATGGCCTTCCTCTTTATGGGGAAGGCGATCGAATGGAAACCCGAAAAGGACCATGCGTTCCATAGTTTCTCCTTAATAACCTTCCTCTTTATGGGGAAGGCGATCGAATGGAAACCTCACCGAAGAGGGTGAGCGCTTCATAATTAAGTTCCAACCCTTCCTCTTTATGGGGAAGGCGATCGAATGGAAACATTACCAAGGCGATTAAGCACGATATCGATAAAATCTTCAGCCTTCCTCTTTATGGGGAAGGCGATCGAATGGAAACTTGGAAAATGTGGTGTGGATGTTGGTTAAAAAACTATTGGAACCTTCCTCTTTATGGGGAAGGCGATCGAATGGAAACTTTTCGTGTAAAGAACTTTTGCTAATTCATCTAACGCTTCCCTTCCTCTTTATGGGGAAGGCGATCGAATGGAAACAGCTCTAACTACGCACGTATGACAATTCTTTTTATGTCATTTCCTTCCTCTTTATGGGGAAGGCGATCGAATGGAAACTACCACCGTACCCACCGAAGGCGCAGAACCCGTTTGCCCCCTTCCTCTTTATGGGGAAGGCGATCGAATGGAAACCTAAAAAGCGCGAGCGCTTCATAATTAAGTTCCAACCTTCCTCTTTATGGGGAAGGCGATCGAATGGAAACCAAAGTGCTTCAAGGGAAGCACAAAATTGTGCAGCAGCTCGTCACCTTCCTCTTTATGGGGAAGGCGATCGAATGGAAACTCGCGATGGTTGTCTGTGCATTTCACTGGCTATTTCACTTACTGCACCTTCCTCTTTATGGGGAAGGCGATCGAATGGAAACATGATAGGAGCTTTCTAGACGAAGTTTGCGTTAATTCCTTCCTCTTTATGGGGAAGGCGATCGAATGGAAACGTTTCCCCAATGAGAATTACGGCTTTTTCCGGCATCCTTCCTCTTTATGGGGAAGGCGATCGAATGGAAACAAATGGTCGGACATCGTCCGTGGATTCAAACCGTACCTTCCTCTTTATGGGGAAGGCGATCGAATGGAAACACTTTCCGAACCACTAGTAGGTCCGGAAAAATACCACCTTCCTCTTTATGGGGAAGGCGATCGAATGGAAACTTCTCCTGAAACGACGACCCCTCTGCTTTTATCCGGGCCTTCCTCTTTATGGGGAAGGCGATCGAATGGAAACTTCTCCTGAAACGACGACCCCTCTGCTTTTATCCGGGCCTTCCTCTTTATGGGGAAGGCGATCGAATGGAAACGTGAAT
>Ga0209207_1000134_pt1 | contig 56696 bp, 55 predicted proteins | sample SaghotsprinmetaG_FD_184140 | JGI IMG/M metagenome (GOLD analysis project Ga0209207, IMG submission 184140) | Hot spring microbial communities from South Africa to study Microbial Dark Matter (Phase II) - Sagole hot spring metaG (SPAdes) (version 3) | ecosystem: Environmental > Aquatic > Thermal... | reverse complement strand
TTCGTGAGCAATTTCCAGGAACTGATTTTCGATCCGCAGGTCATCCGGCGGTTCGATGTCAGCGGTCCCCGTTACACTTCCTATCCTACGGCAGACCGTTTCGTCGAGGCCTTCGATGCCGAGGCCTATCGTCTCTGGCTGGGCAAGCGCACGATCGGCGGCATGGGTCGACCGCTGTCATTATACGTCCACATACCTTTCTGCAACACCATCTGCTACTACTGCGCCTGCAACAAGATCATCACCAAGGATCATGGGCGCTCCGCCAAATACATCAAGTACTTGGGCAAGGAGCTGGTGCTGCAGGCGCAGGCCCTCGACGGTGGCCGTGAAGTGGTGCAGCTGCACTGGGGCGGCGGTACGCCCACCTTCTTGTCGCACGACGAGATGCGCCGCCTGATGGCGCTCATCCGGCAGCATTTCCAGCTTTTGCCCGATGGCGAGTATTCGATCGAGGTCGACCCGCGCAAGGTCGACCGCGCCACCGTGGCGCTGCTCGCCGAACTGGGCTTCAATCGCATGAGCGTTGGCGTGCAGGATTTCGAGCCGGCCGTACAGCAAGCGGTCAACCGCGTACAAAGCCTGGAGGAGACGCGCGTGGTCATCGACGCGGCGCGCCAGTTCGGCTTCCAGTCGGTGAGCATCGACCTGATGTATGGCCTGCCGCGCCAGAACGTGGCAAGCTTCGAACGCACGCTCGACGACATTCTGGCGCTCTCGCCCGACCGTCTGTCGGTGTACAACTACGCCCACCTGCCGCATCTGGCCAAGCCGCAGCGGCGCATCATCGAGGCCGAACTGCCCAGCCCCGATGTCAAGCTGCAAATCCTGCAGCGCGCCATCGACAAGCTGACCGCCGCCGGCTATGTCTTCATCGGCATGGATCACTTCGCCAAGCCGGACGACGAACTGGCCATCGCCCAGCGCCGCGGCCGGCTACACCGCAATTTCCAAGGCTATTCGACCCATGCCGAGGCCGATCTGATGGCTTTCGGCGTTTCAGCGATCAGCAAGGTCGGCCCAACTTATTGCCAGAACGTGCGCACGCTCGACGACTATTACGATCGCCTCGATCACGGCGTGCTGCCGGTGATGCGCGGCATCGAATTGACCGCCGACGATCTGTTGCGCCGCTCGATCATTCAGGCGCTGATGTGCCATTTCGCGCTGTCCATCGAGTCGATCGAGATCGCCCACCTGATCGACTTCCGCAGCTACTTTGCCGCCGAACTGGCCGATCTGGCCGAAATGCAGCAGGCCGGCCTGCTCGAGATCGACGAGCAGTGGATCACCGTTCTGCCCAAGGGGCGCATGCTGGTGCGTGTCATCGCCATGGCCTTCGACCGCTACCTGCGGCACGACCGCGAGCGCCAGCGGTATTCGAAGGTGATCTGAACGCCATGCGTCGTTGCACGCCAAAGTCAGCCCGGTGGACACGGCGTATTCCGCCCCGACGCCCGCACCGTGCCTGAAGGCGGTTGGTTGATGCTCTTCGTCGTCGGTCTGCTCGGCGGGCCGCATTGCGCCGGTATGTGCGGCGGCATCGTCGGCACACTGGCGCTGCAGGGCGCACCAGGCGCGCGCGCGCTGCCGCTGCATCTGGCCTATAACCTCGGGCGCATCCTGAGCTATGGTGTCGCCGGTTCGCTGACGGGGGCGCTGGGTGCCTGGGCCATCGGCCGGCTGCAGCCTTTGGCGCTGCTGCTCTATTTCGTCGCCAGCCTGCTGCTCGTCGCGATGGGTCTTTACCTGCTCGGTCTGCCGCGCTTCATCGCCCCGCTCGAACGCGCCGGCGGCCATCTGTGGCGGCTTCTGCAGCCGCTTACCGCCCATCTGCTGCCGGTGCGCGGCGTGGCCCAAGCGCTGCCGCTCGGTCTGCTCTGGGGTTGGCTGCCGTGCGGTCTGGTTTATGGCGCGCTGGCGAGTGCTTTGGCCAGCGGTTCGGCACTGACCGGCGCGCTCTACATGCTGGCTTTCGGACTGGGCACGCTGCCCAACTTGCTGCTCGCCGGTCTGCTGCTCACCCGCTTCCGCCGCCTGAGTCAGCAGCCGGCGCTGCGTCGGCTGGCCGGTGGCCTGGTGTTGGCCTTTGGCGCCATCGGCCTGTGGCGCGGTCTCATGCACGGTCTGGGCGGATCGCCGCCCTGACCTTCGGCTGCCCGCAGCCCCTGTGATACCACTTTCGAAGAGGAACGCGATGAGCTACTACAAATACCACGTCTTTTTCTGCACCAACCAGCGCGCCGAGGGGGAGAGCTGTTGTAATGCGCATGGCGCGCAGGCGATGCGCGACTACATGAAGGCGCGTGTCAAGGAACTCGGCAGCAACCTACCGGACAAGGTGCGCATCAACACCGCCGGCTGTCTCGATCGCTGCAGCCACGGACCGGTCATCGTCATCTATCCGGAGGCAACCTGGTATACCTATGTCGATGAGCAGGACATCGACGAGATCATCGAGCGCCATCTGATGCGCGGTGAAGTCGTTGCACGCCTGGCCATCGACTGATCGCTGCATCGACGCCGTGCCGACCGGGCTGACCCCGGATCGGTGTCCGGGGCAAGCTTTCACGCCGCTGGCGATTCAGTCGGCCACGGGGGGAAGGCCGGCAGAGAGCGCACCGCTCGCCTGCCAGTCGGCTTCATAGCTCGAGCGCACCAGCGGTGCACAGGCAGCATGGGCAAAGCCGAGGCGCTCCGCTTCACGGGCATAGAGCGCGAAGGTTTCCGGCGGCACGTAGCGCGCCACCGGCAGGTGGTGGCGCGATGGCGCCAGATACTGGCCGATGGTGAGCAGGCTGACGCCGTGGGCGCGCAGGTCGTGCATGACGGCGAAGATCTCGTCGTCGGTCTCGCCGAGACCGACCATCAGCCCGGATTTCGTCGGCACCGCCGGTTGGCGCGCGGCAAAATCGGCGAGCATCTCGAGCGATGCCCGATAATCGGCGCCCGGTCTCGCCTGGCGGTAGAGCCGCGGCACGGTTTCGAGGTTGTGATTGAACACGTCTGGTGGCGTGGCGGCGAGGAGGTCCAGCGCCCGCGGCTGGCGGCCGCGGAAATCCGGCACCAGAATCTCGATGCGCGTCGCCGGCGCGGCGCGGCGTAGCTCGGCGATGCAGGCTGCGAACTGCGCCGCCCCGCCGTCGCGCAGGTCGTCGCGGTCGACGCTGGTGATGACGACATAGTTGAGCTTCAGCGCCGCGACCGTGGCGGCGATTTTCGCCGGCTCCGCCGCATCGGGCGGCAATGGCACGCCGTGGCCGACGTCGCAGAACGGACAGCGGCGAGTGCACAGATCGCCGAGAATCAGGAACGTCGCCGTGCCGCGGCCAAAGCATTCGCCGATGTTCGGGCAAGTGGCTTCCTCGCAGACGGTGTGCAGGCCGTGCGCGCGCAGGATGTCTTTCACGGCGCCGAAACGCGCCGGCGAGTAGCTGGCTTTGACGCGGATCCAGTCCGGTTTCTTTAGTGGCGCGGTGGCGACGACCTTGACCGGAATGCGCGCCGTCTTCGCCGCTCCTTTTTGCTTTGCGTTCATTCTCGCCTCCTGCGTGCCGTGGCGGTTGATCGGTCAGAGTTTCTGCCGCAGCTGATCGACGAGCCGCGCGGCGATCTCGTCGCTGCGGACCTGTGGTCTGAAAGCAGCGATCTGCGTGACCACCAGTCCTTCGTCGCCGCAGGGATCGATGGCGGTAAAGGGGGTCAGGTCCATCGCTACATTGAGCGCCAGGCCATGATAGCAACAGCCATTTTTTACCTTGAGCCCGAGCGCGGCGATCTTCGCGCCCTGCACATAGACGCCGGGAGCGCCACTGCGGCGTTGCGCGAAAACCCCATCTTCGGCGAGCAGATCGATTACCGCCTGTTCGAGACGCTCGACCAGTCCCTTGACCGTCAGGCCGCGCCGTCTGAGATCGAGCAGCAGATAGGCGACGAGCTGACCGGGACCATGGTAGGTGATCTGGCCGCCGCGGTCGGTTTTGATGACCGGAATGCCGATGTCGCGCCGCAGATGCCTAGGCTTGCCGGCAAGGCCGAGCGTAAACACCGGCGGGTGCTCGCACAGCCACAGCTCGTCGGGCGTTTCGGCACCGCGTGCCGCGGTGAATTGCTGCATCGCCTGCCAGGTCGGCTCATAGGCGACCAATCCCAGGCGGCGCAAGATCAGAGGACGATCTTCACCCACGGGTGTGCGGTCAATTCGCGGTAGAGCGCGTCGAGCTGCGGCTGCGAGGTGGCGCGCACGGTGCAGGTGACCGAGAGGTAGTTGCCGGCGCGCGAGGAGCGCATTTCGACCGTCGCGGCATCGAAGTCGGGCGCATGGCGCTGGACGATCTCGACGATGGCCTGAGCGAAACCTTCGCAGCGCGCACCCATCACCTTGAGCGGAAAATCGCAGGGAAACTGCAGCAGACGGTCCTCAGCCATGCATTCCCCGTCGCTTGAAATCCTGATACCACGCGTGCATGCGCGCAAACACTGGACCGGGACGGCCGCTGCCGATGGCCTGGCCGTCGAGCACGACGATAGGCTGCACCTCCTTCGTCGACGAGGCGAGCCACAGCTCGTCGGCATCGCGCACTTCGTCGGCATGGATGTCGCGCACGGCATAGGGGAGGCCGTTGGCGGCGGCCAGTTCGAGGACGATGTCGTAGGTGATGCCCGGCAGCATGAGATGGTTCTTCATCGGCGCCAGCAGCACGCCGTCGCGCACGACGAAAATGCTCGACGCCGCGCCTTCGGTGAGAAAACCATCGCGGAAGAGCAGCGTTTCCAGACAGCCGGCGTCGACGGCCTTCTGGCGCAGCAGACAGTTGGCGAGCAGCGAGGTGGTCTTCAACTGGCAATGCAGCCAGCGGATGTCGGCGGCGCTCACCGCCGAAACGCCATCGCGCGCCCAGGCGGTCGGCGGTGGTGTGAGCTCTTCGACCAGCAAAAACACGGTCGGCGTCACCGTGGCCGGAAAGGCGTGGTTGCGCACCGGCGCGCTGCCGCGCGTGATCTGCAAATAGAGCGCGGAATCGGCCTGCGGCGCGCGTTCGATGGCGGCAGCGATCAACCGATGCCATTCGTCCGGTCGAAGCGGATTGGCGAGCCGGATGCCATCGAGGCTTTGTTGCAGGCGGCGAAGATGCTCCTCGAGCCGGAACGGCCGGCGGGCATAGACCGGCAGCACTTCATAGACGCCGTCGCCGAAGAGGAAGCCGCGATCCATGACCGAGACGCGCGCCTCATCGACGTTCAGCCATTGGCCGTCGAGCCAACAGGGTCGGGCGAGCGTCACTGCAACCACAGGCGCAGGGCACCCCAGGCGCGACCGAACACGCCGGCGACTGGTGCATCGGCAAGCGCCAGCACGGGATATTCGCCCCAGAGCTGGTTGCCGAGATAGACCTTCAGCGTCGCCACCTGCTGACCACGGGTCACCGGAGCGATGAGCGGGTGACGGCTTTTCAGCTCGACACGCACCTTCTCGGCGCTGCCGCGCGGCAGCGAGACGACGAAATCGTCGGTGAAGCCGACGGCAATGCTGCCTGGCGAGCCCTTATAGACCGTGAGCTGGGCCAGTGCCTGATCCTTGTCGTAGAGCTTGACGGCATCGAAGGCGGTGTAGCCATAGTGCAGCAGCTTCAGCGATTCCTGCACGCGCAGGTTCTCGGCCGCCGCGCCGAGCACCACCGCGATCAGCCGCCGCGCACCCCGCCGCGCCGAAGAAATCAGGCAGTAGCCGGCGGCCTGGGTATAGCCGGTCTTGACGCCATCGACGGTCGGATCCAGCCACAACAGCCGGTTGCGGTTCGGCTGTTTGATGCCGTTGTAGGTGTATTCGCGCGTCGAATAGATCGGGTAGAACTCGGGAAAGTCGCGGATGATGGCCCGTGCCAGATAGGCCAAATCGCGCGCCGTCGAGTAGTGCCGAGCCGCAGGCAGCCCGGTAGCATTGGCAAAGCGCGTATTCGACAGACCGAGGCGCTGGGCCTCGCGGTTCATGCGCTCGACGAAGGCCGCCTCGCTGCCGGCGACGGCCTCGGCCAGCGCGATGCAGGCATCGTTGCCGGACTGCACGATCATGCCGCGCACCAGTTCATCGACGGTCACCGGTTTCTTCGGTTCGATGAACATGCGTGAACCGGGCGTCTTCCAGGCGGCCGGCGAAACCGGCACCTGCTGATCACCGCGCAGCTTGCCTTCGCGGATGGCGGTAAAGACGACGTAGGCGGTCATCAGCTTGGTCAGTGAGGCCGGCTCGATGCGTTCGTCGGCCTTCTCGCTAGCCAGGATCTGACCGGTGGCATGATCGAGCAGCAGCCAGGCATTGGCCGCCAGAGACGGTGGCGCATCCTGCGCCCGCGCCGGCAGTGCAAAGATCACCAGCGCCGACAGCAGACACAGGGCCTGAAACATGAGGGGGGACGTCAAGGGGTGCGTTCTCATCATCGTCACGGTCATCGCCCGAGTATATCGTTTGCCGGTAAGCGGGTTCAGCGCAACACGACGGTCGGCCGCACGCCCAGCGCCAGGCGGATGCGTTCGGCCACTGCATCGGCTTCGGCGCGCGTCGCATACGGACCGGAACGCACGCGATGCCAGCCATCGCCGCTCACCAGGCGCAATGCTCCGGCCAGCCAGTCCAGCTCGCGGCCGAGATGATTGCGAAAAGCTTCGGCATTGTCCAGATTGCCGAAGGCGCCCAGTTGCAGCCAGATGCCGCGCTCCTCCGCCTCCGGCGAGGCCGGCGCCATAGCGAAGCGGGCGATGGGATCGTTCTCCGGCAGGGCCGCCAGCGGCGCGAGCGGCGTCGTCGCATCGGGCAGGATCAGTTCGACCTCGACCCAGCCGCTGCCCTCGGCGATCAGGCCAAGCTTGTGTCCGGCGGTGTAGGAAAGATCGATCAGCCGGTTGGCGTGAAACGGACCGCGATCGTTGATGCGCACGACGACCGACCGGCCCGTGGCCAGCTGTGTCACACGCGCATAGGACGGGATAGGCAAAGTCGGATGGGCGGCGGTCATCGCGAACATGTCGTAGATCTCGCCGCTCGAGGTCTTCTGGCCATGGAACTTGCGGCCATACCAGCTGGCAATGCCGCGCGCGCGGTAGGGCGCCAGGTGCTTCATCGGCACATAGTCGCGACCGAAGACGTTGTACGGATTGTTGGCGAAGCGGTGCAGCGGCTCGATGCGCGGCACGGCATCGGGCACCTCGTCGAGCCACTCCGGAATCTCGTCGCCGGGACCATCGTCCTTGTAATAGCCGCCGCCCTTTGGCGTCGGCGGCCGTGGTTTCACTGATCGCGGCGCCCCGTCAGTGGCCACTGGCGGCGTCACCGGCGGTGCCGTAACGATGCGTTCGTCGGCCGGCGGCCGTTTCGGCGCGCCGCCGCAGGCGGCAAGCAGCAGCGCGGCGGCGGCCGAGAGCACCACGGCGCCGTAGCGACCGGGCTGACTTTGACGGGCCTGCGGTGCACGAATCGACTTCATCACTTCTGTACCAGCATGCGGTTTTTCTGGATCGACATCAGGATACCGACGCCCAGAAACAGCGTCACCAGCGCCGTGCCGCCATAGCTGACGAAAGGCAGCGGTACGCCGACCACGGGCAAGATGCCGGAAACCATGCCGATGTTTACGAAAGCGTAGGTGAAGAAGATCATCGTGATCGCACCGGCGAGCAGACGCGAGAACAGCGTCGGAGCATTGGCGGCGATGATCAGGCCACGACCGATGAGCAGAGCGTAGAACAACAGCAGCACGGTGTTGCCGAAAAGGCCGAATTCCTCGGCGATGACCGCGAAGATGAAATCGGTATGGCGCTCGGGAATGAACTCGAGTTGCGCCTGCGTGCCCTGCAGCCAGCCTTTGCCGAACACGCCGCCCGAGCCGATGGCGATGGTGGACTGGATGATGTGGAAGCCCTTGCCGAGCGGATCTTTTTCCGGATCGAGCAGGGTCAGGATGCGGTGGCGCTGATAATCGTGCAGTAGCGACCAGGCGAACGGCGCGGCAGCAATGGCCGCCACGACCATGCCGGCGAGCAGCTTCCACGACAGACCGGCGAAGAAGATGACGTAGAAGCCAGCAGCGAAGACGAGGATGGCCGTGCCGAGGTCGGGCTGGCGGACGATGAGCAGCACCGGCAGCAACAGCAGCGCAAAGGCGATGGCGTAGTCCTTCCAGGCCAGCATGGTTTCGCGTTTCTGGAAATACCAGGCGAGGACCAGCGGCACGGCGATCTTCATCAACTCCGAGGGCTGGATGCGCATGAAGCCGAGGTTCAGCCAGCGCCGGGCACCCTTGGAAATGTCGCCGAACAGCGCCACCGCGATCAGCAACGCGATGCCAAAAAGATAGACTGGCAAGGTGACGTGCATCAGCCGCTGTGGCGGAGTCTGGGCCAGCAGGCGCATGACGGTCAGCGCCACGAGCAGGTTGATCAGGTTGGCGCTCAGCCGCTCCGGCGAGGCGCTGTAGCCGGCGAACAGTGCGACCAGCACCAAAGCACCCGCGATCAGCGTCAGGGCCGGATCGAGCGGCGCGAGCAAGCGTTGCAGAAGGCGGCGCAGCATTCAGTCCCCCTCGACCTCGGTGTCGTCTTCCGGAGCAGGCTGGTTGGGCCGCTTGCCGAGCAGGTAATAGTCGAAGACCTGGCGCGCGATCGGCGCCGCCGCCTGAGCGCCGAAGCCGCCGTTCTCGACCAGCACAGCGAGCGCAATGGTCGGCTTGTCGGCGGGGGCAAAGGCAATGTAAAGGGCGTGATCGCGCAGATCCTTCCGCACCAGATGCTCTTTGTATTCGGCGCCCTTGAGCGAGAACACCTGCGCCGTGCCGGTCTTGCCGGCCGCGACATAACCGGCGCCGGCAAAAGCGCGCGCACCGGTACCTTCGGTATTGACGCCGACCATGGCCTTCTTGATGACTTCGATATGCTCGCGTTTGATCGGCAGCCGACGCAACGGACGCGGCTCGATCGGCCTCTGTTCGCCGGTACGCGCGTCGGTGATGTATTTGACGATGTGCGGCCGGAACATCACGCCATCGTTGGCCAGCGCCGCGGTAGCCTGGGCCAGCTGGATCGGCGTGTAAGCGTTGTAGCCCTGACCGATGCCGATCGAGATCGTTTCGCCGGCGAACCATTTGCGCTGTTCGGGCTTCTTGAAGCGCTTGCGCTTCCATTCCGGCGACGGCAGCACGCCTTCGGATTCGCCCTCGATATCGATGCCGGTCTTCTGGCCGAAGCCGAACATGGCCATGAAGTTGGAGATGGCATCGATGCCCATGTCGTTGGCAAGCTGGTAGTAATAGGTATCGCAGGAGACGACGACCGATTTGTACATGTCGACAATGCCATGGCCCCCCTTCTTGTCGTCGCGGAAGATATGATTGCCGAAGCTGAAAAAGCCTGGATCATTGATGGCCTGCTCGGGCCGCCGTTTGCCGGTATGCAGCGCGGCGAGCGCCATGAAGGGTTTGAAGGTCGATCCCGGCGGATAAGCACCGTTCAACGCACGGTTGACCAATGGCTTGTCGGGCGAGTTGTTGAGCTGTTCCCAGTCCTGCGGGCTGATGCCATCGACGAACAGGTTCGGATCGAAAGTCGGCATCGATACCAACGCCAGAATACCGCCGGTGGCCGGCTCGATGGCCACCAGCGCGCCCTTGCGATCGCCGAAGGCCGCCTCGGCGACCTGCTGCAAACCGATGTCGAGGGTCAGCGTCAGATTGTTGCCCGAAGTCGGCGGCATGCGTGCCAGCGTGCGTACCGCCCGGCCTGCGGCATCGACCTCGATCTTCTCGAAACCAGTGAGACCGTGCAAGTCGAATTCATAATGCAGTTCGAGGCCCGTCTTGCCGAAGTGATCGGTGCCGCGATAATTGGTGCTCTGTTCCTGCGCCTCGACGCGCTGCAGATCGCGGTCATTGACGCGACCGATGTAGCCGAGAACGTGCGAAGCCGTGCTGCCGAACGGATACCGACGGAACAGGCGTGCCTTGATATCGACACCCGGAAAACGGTAGCGATGGGCAATGAAGCGCGCCACTTCCTCGTCGGTCAGGCGGGTGCGGATGGGCAGCGATTCGAAATTGCGGCTTTCATCGAGCAGTTTGCGGAAACGCCGCCGGTCGCGCGGCGGAATGTCGATGACCTCACTCAACTCATCGATCAGGTCATCGAGGCGTTCGACACGCGATGGCGTGATTTCCAGCGTGTACGCCGAATAGTTGTGTGCCAGCAAATGGCCATTGCGGTCGACGATGATGCCGCGATTGGGGGGAATCGGTACCAGCGAGATGCGATTGTCTTCGGCACGCGTGCGATAGTAGTCGTGCTGCAATACCTGAAGCCAGAACAGACGGGCAAAGAGCAGCAGGAAGCCGAGCAGCACGAAACCGCCGGCGAACGCCAGCCGGCCGCGAAACCGTTCCAGATCTTCCTGCGGATTCTTGAACTCCATAGTGCGCACTACTCCCCCCGCTCAACGACGCATGGCCGCTTCTGGCCACCTCGGTATATGAGCCGGCCAAGGCATCGGCCAATGCGCCGTTCCGCATCGATAGCGATGTCCCCCCCCTGACAGTCAGTCCCGTCGGCACGGCGAGAACCGGGACGGGCACGACCGTAGGGACGCCCTTCGCCGCGATGACAGCGTTCGCAGCCGCATTCACCGCCCCATCGCGGGTCAAGCCCACTCCCACGAAGCCCATAACTTGTGAGCGCGGCGATCAAACCGACATCCCCGGAAATGACACCCAACGAAGCCCCGCCAACGTAGCCCGCGCGCCGGGCCGTCCCAAGCGCGGGCGGCACGCCGCGAAGCGGCATGGGCACCGCCCTCCACGACGAAGCGACCCGTAACGAACGAGCGCAGCGAGCACACCGTCTTCTCCCCACGAGTGTGGGAACCGAGGGGGGCGGGCTTTATATCGGCCGATTCTCATCCCGCTCCACCGGCCGGTACTGCGGCAGCAGCAGCACATAAGTCAGTGGATACCACAGCACCGTGGCGGTGAGACTGGATGAGAACCAGCCCAGACCGGGAAAATCCGCCCCGCCGATCAGGCGCACGAACAGCATGACGAGCTGGCTGCCAAGCAGCAGCGGCAGGACATGCAGTGCCTGCTGCCAGAGCGGAAACCACAAAATGCGCCGCGACAGGCCGCAGGCAGCGAAGGCGAGCAGGACATAGCTGAGCGCGTGCTGTCCCATCAAGGCGCCGTGAGCCACGTCCATCGTCAGGCCAAAGGCGAAAGCGCCGCCCATACCCACTTTATGCGGCTGATGGATGCACCAGAAAACGAGCACCAGCGCCACCCAGTCGGGCAAGCCGGGTTGCAGGCCGAAGGGGATCAGATTGATCGCCAGGGCCAGGCCAAGCGACAAGGCGATGAACCAGTCGCGCGGCGGCTGCAGGATGCGGCGGGAGGAATGGGTCGGTCCGGTCATGAGTTGCGCCTCGTCTTTTTGCGCCCGCCCTTGGGGCGTTCGATGGGAGGATCGATCAGCTCCTTGGGCAAATCGACGCTCGCGCGTCGATCGAGCACCAGGACATGGCCGTAACGCTCCACACCGGCCAGCGGCTCGCACTCGATGCGGGCAAAGGCATAGGAATTGTCGCGGTCGATGCGTTTGACGCGCGCTACCGGCAGGCCGGGCAGATACAGGCCGTCGAGGCCCGAAGTCACCAGCGTGTCGCCCACTTCGATGTCGGCATTGGCGGCGAGATAGCGCAATTCGAGTGCACCGGCGCCAGCGCCGAATAGCACGGCACGCAAGCCGTTGCGCTGGACCTGGATCGGGATGGCCTGATCCTTGTCGGTAAGCAGCGTGACCTCACTCATCATCGGGTAGACGCGCGTCACCTGCCCGATGACGCCGACGTCGTCGATGACCACCTGACCCCGCTCCAGGCCATCGCCGCTCCCCCGATCGATGACGACCCGCCGGCTGAACGGATCGCGCACGGCGAACAAGATTTCGGCGACCTGCCCTTTCGCCGGCTGACTTTCCTTCATCCCGAGCAGAGCGCGCAGGCGCAGGTTTTCGTTTTCGAGATATTGCTGGCGCAGCAACTGATTGGCCACGGCTAAATGGCGTTCGCGCAGTTCGTCGTTTTCGGCCTTCAGACTGACGAGACTGGAAAAATACTCACCAGTACGCTGTATGGCTTCGGCAAGCGCCTGACCGGCCCGCTGCAGCGGCCAGATGGCCGTAGCGATGGCCTGACGCGCCCATTCCAGCGTGCCGAAACGCAAATCGGCGACCACCAGCACCAACGACAGTGCGACGAAGAAGCTCAGACGGACCAGCGGCGCCGGTCCGCGCTTGAAGAAAGGGGGCGGCGAATGGCCTACGACGGGGGACATTGGGTTTGAGAGAGCCTCCCGGACGCTCGGAGGCCGGCCCGCGGCGTGACCGGCGTGAGATGGAAGAAGGATGGAACGATGGCATGGCACCCATCACCGCCGCCGAGATCACCGCGTGAGCCACAGATCGACAGAAGCGGGTGACCGGTGATGGCCAACGAAACGATGAACGAATCGCCCCGCGGGCGCATCACGGCGCTGCGCGCACCTTTTGGCGTTGCGCCAAAAATAGCGTCCCGCCGTTCATTCGTTGGCGAAAATACTGGCCAGTTTGTCCATCTTTTCCAGCGCCAGCCCCGAACCGCGCACGACACAGGTGAGCGGATCGTCGGCGACCACGACCGGTAAGCCGGTCTCTTCCATCAGCAGGCGGTCCAGATCGCGCAACAACGCGCCGCCACCGGTGAGCACCATGCCGCGCTCGGCGATGTCGGCACCGAGTTCGGGCGGCGTCTGTTCGAGCGCGATCTTGACGGCGCTGACGATCTGGTTCAGCGGCTCGGTCAACGCCTCGAGGATCTCGTTCGACGAGATCGTGAAACTGCGCGGAATGCCCTCGGCCAGGTTGCGGCCCTTGACTTCCATCTCGCGCACCTCGGAGCCGGGGAAGGCCGAGCCGATCTCCTTCTTGATGTTCTCGGCCGTCGTCTCGCCGATCAGCATGCCGTAGTTGCGGCGGATATAGTTGATGATCGCCTCGTCGAACTTGTCGCCGCCGACACGCACCGAGCCGGCATAGACCATGCCGCCCAAGGCGATGACCCCGACCTCGGTCGTGCCGCCGCCGATATCGACGACCATCGAACCGGTGGCGTCGGAGACCGGCATGCCAGCGCCGATCGCCGCCGCCATCGGCTCTTCGATCAGATAGACCTGACTCGCGCCCGCGCCGAGCGCCGATTCGCGGATCGCACGCCGCTCGACCTGGGTCGAGCCACAGGGCACGCAGATGATGATGCGCGGCGATGGGCTGAACAGACGCGAATCATGCACTTTCTTGATGAACTGCTTGAGCATCTGCTCGGTGACCGTGAAGTCGGCGATGACGCCATCTTTCATCGGCCGGATGGCGGTGATGTTGCCTGGCGTCTTGCCGAGCATCTGTTTGGCCTGGCTGCCGACGGCCTGGATCGTGCGTTTGGCATTGGGACCGCCCTCAGTGCGGATGGCGACCACCGAGGGTTCGTCGAGGACGATGCCCTTGCCGCGGACATAGATCAGCGTGTTGGCGGTGCCGAGATCGATGGCCAGATCGCTGGAAAAATAGGAGCGTAGAAAACCGAACATGGAAAAAATCCGATCATTGGGAAAAGCGCGCCGCCGGCGGGGCCGGGAGGGTGGCCCAAAGCGGCGCCGCCGTGCACGGCGCCGCGGCGCGTAGGACGGTCGTGGCATGCCGTCTTCGCTGGGCGACTATGATACCCTATCGGGCTTCACGAAATACATTCAATCTATTGTCATGTCCCTTGATCTTATGGATGTGCGCCGCATCGCCACGCTGGCGCGCATCGAGGTGGATGGCGATGAACTGGGCCGCCTGCAGGGCGAACTGAATGGCATCCTGGCCTTCGTCGAGCGCCTGCAGGCCGTCGACACCCGCGGCATCGCGCCGATGGCGCATGCGGTCGAGGTCAGCCAGCGCCTGCGCGTCGATGTCGTCACCGAGACCGACCGGCGCGATGACTATCGTGCCATCGCGCCGGAAACCGAAGCGGGACTCTTCCTCGTGCCGAAGGTCATCGAATGATCGACATCCCGCTTTCCGGACTGGCCGAGGCGCTGGCGCAGAAACGCATCTCCTCGGTCGAGCTAACCTCGTTGTTTCTGGATCGCATCGAACGCCTCGATCCGGCACTGAATGCCTTCATCACCGTCGATAGCGAGCGGGCGCTCGACCAGGCAAGGCAGGCCGATGCGCGCCGTGCTTCGGGCGAGGCCGGCCCGCTGCTTGGCATCCCGATGGCGCACAAGGACATCTTCTGCGCCCGTGGTTGGCGCACCAGCTGCGGCTCGAAAATGCTCGCCGACTTCATCAGTCCTTACGACGCGACGGTAGTCGAAAGGCTGGCGGCGGCCGGCATGGTCATGCTCGGCAAGCTGAACATGGACGAATTTGCCATGGGTTCGTCGAACGAGACCTCGTTTTTCGGCCCGGTGAAGAATCCCTGGGACAAGGAGCGCGTCCCAGGCGGCTCTTCCGGCGGTTCGGCGGCCGCGGTAGCGGCCCGTCTCGTGCCGGCGGCCACCGGCACCGACACCGGCGGTTCGATCCGCCAGCCGGCAGCACTGTGCGGCATCACCGGCATCAAGCCCACCTATGGCCTCGTTTCGCGCTGGGGCATGGTTGCCTTCGCTTCCTCGCTCGACCAAGCCGGGCCGATGGCCGCCTCGGCCGCCGATTGCGCGCTGCTGCTCACCGCGATGGCCGGCTTCGATGAGCGCGATTCGACCTCGCTCGCCCGGCCGGCCGAGGATTACACGCACAAGCTCGATGAACCGCTCGCCGGGCTGCGCATCGGTCTGGCGAAGGAGTTTTTCGCCGCCGGCATGAGCACGGAAGTGCGCTCGGCCATCGAGGCCGCGCTCAATGAATATCGCCGGCTGGGCGCGACGACCGTCGAGGTCGAACTCCCCAACTCCAATCTGTCGGTGCCAGCTTACTATGTCATCGCGCCGGCCGAAGCGAGCTCGAATCTGGCCCGCTTCGACGGCGTGCGCTACGGCTATCGGGCGCCGGACTATGCCGACCTGAACGACATGTACGGCAAGACGCGCGCCCAAGGCTTCGGCAGTGAGGTGCGACGCCGCATCATGATCGGCACCTATGTGTTGTCGCACGGTTATTACGACGCCTACTACCTGCAGGCACAGAAGATACGCCGTCTCATCGCGGCTGACTTTCGCGCCGCCTTCGAGCACTGCGATGTCCTCGTCGGGCCGACGACGCCGACCACGGCCTTCCGTTTCGGCGAGAAATCCGCCGATCCGGTGCAGATGTATCTGTCGGACATCTACACGATTGCGGTCAATCTCGCCGGCCTGCCGGGCATGTCGATCCCCTGCGGCTTCGATGAGCAGAAATTGCCGATCGGCCTGCAGCTGATCGGCCCGTGGTTCGGCGAAGCGCGCCTGCTCAATGTCGCGCACCGTTATCAGCAGGTGACCGACTGGCATCTTTACCTGCCGGAGGGCGTATGAACCTCGATCTGTCGAGTCTCGAGCCGCTGCGCCAGCGGCTCGAAAGCCACCCGGTCTATGCGGCAGTCGATGGGCTGCCGGCCTTGCGCGTTTTCATGGCCCACCACGTCTATTCAGTCTGGGACTTCATGTCGCTGCTCAAGGTGTTGCAGCAGGTCGTCGCACCGGTGGGCAACCCTTGGCTGCCGGTGGGCGATGCCCGCTTGCGGCGCTTCATCAACGAACTGGTCATGGAGGAAGAGACCGATGAAGTGCCGACCGACGATCACGATGCCGCTTATGCCAGCCATTTCGAGCTCTACGTCCAGGCCATGGCCGAGGTCGGCGCCGAAACGCAGACCGTGCAGGACTTCATCGCCACGGTGCGGCGCGAAGGGCTGAGCGAAGCATTGCAGCGGAGCACCGTACCAGCGGCCTCTCGCCGCTTCATGCAGACCACCTTCGCTTTCATCGCCAGCGGCAAACCGCATGTCATCGCGGCGGCGCTGGCGCTGGGGCGCGAGAAAATCATTCCGCCGATGTTTCGCGCCTTGCTGGCGCGCATGGGCATCGCCGAACGACAGGCGCCGCGTTTTCACTATTACCTCGAACGACACATCCACCTCGACAACGATTTCCACGCCCCGATGTCCATCCGCCTGCTCGAATCACTCTGTGGCGGCGAGAAGGCACAGATCGATGAAGCGCTGGCTGCCGGCCGGGCAGCGATCGAGGCGAGACTGGCGTTTTGGGACGAGGTGACGGCGGCCATCGCCGCCCCGCACAAGGAAGCGACGCGATGAGCGCTTGGGAAGTGATCATCGGTCTGGAAACCCACGTCCAGCTCAGCACGCAGTCAAAAATCTTTTCCGGCGCTTCGACCGCTTTCGGCGCCGAACCGAATGCTCAAGCCTGTTTCATCGATGCGGCGCTGCCGGGCGTGCTGCCGGTGTTGAACCGCGAAGCAGTCGTCTGCGCGATCAAGTTCGGCCTGGCGGTTGGCGGTTCGATCGCGCCGCGTTCGATCTTTGCGCGCAAGAATTACTTTTATCCGGATCTCCCCAAAGGCTATCAGATCAGCCAGTACGAGATTCCGGTGATCAGCGGCGGAGCACTGACCATCCGCGTCGGCGAGCAGGAAAAGATCGTGCGTCTGACGCGCGCCCATCTCGAAGAAGATGCCGGCAAAAGCCTGCACGAAGATTTCCACGGTTTGAGCGGCATCGACCTGAATCGCGCCGGCACGCCGCTGCTCGAGATCGTCTCCGAGCCGGATTTGCGTTCGAGCGCCGAGGCGGTGGCCTATGCCAAGGCCTTGCACGCTCTGGTGACCTGGATCGGCATCTGCGATGGCAACATGCAGGAAGGTTCGTTCCGCTGCGATGCCAATGTTTCGGTACGCCGACCTGGCGCGCCGCTGGGCACGCGGCGCGAGATCAAGAACCTCAACTCCTTCCGTTTCCTGCAGCAAGCGATCGATTACGAGGTGCGCTGGCAGATCGAGACGCTGGAAGATGGCGGCCGCATCGAGCAGGCGACCGTGCTCTTCGATCCGGACACGGGCCAGACGCGCGCGATGCGCAGCAAGGAAGACGCGCACGATTATCGCTATTTCCCCGACCCTGATCTATTGCCGCTCGACATCGGTGAGGACTGGATCGCCGAGGTGCAGGCCAGCCTGCCTGAGCTGCCGCAGGCGATGCGTGCGCGGTTCGTGCGCGACTATGGGTTATCCGATTACGATGCCGCCTGCCTCACTGCCACGCGCGAGCAAGCCGATTACTTCGAGCAGACCGTCGCGGCCGCCGGTCGGGAGCTCGCCAAGCCTTGTGCCAACTGGCTGATGGGCGAGATCGCCGCCCGCCTCAACCGCGAAGATATCGAACTCGCCGCTGCCCCGCTCAGGCCGAACAAGCTCGCTGGTATCGTGCGCCGCGTCGCCGATGGCACACTGTCGTCGAAGCTGGCGAAGGGGGTGTTTGACGCGCTCTGGTCTGGCGAAGGCGAGGACGCCGACGCGGTGATCGCGGCGCGTGGTCTGCAGCAGATCTCCGACAGCGGCGAACTGGAGCGCCTCGTCGATGAAGTCATCGCCGGCAACGGCAAATCGGTCGAGGAATACCGCGCCGGCAAGGAAAAGGCCTTCAATGCGCTGGTCGGTCAGGTGATGAAGGCGTCGCGCGGCAAGGCCAATCCGCAACAGGCGGGCGAACTGCTCAAGCGCAAGCTCGGCAGCGTGTGAGGCCGACCGGCCGTCGGACGCCGTGCCGGTGGCGCTGACTTTCGCCGCCGGCCGCAAACCGACCGAAAACTCAGCGTGGCCGAACGTCGGCCGCTGCACCACCCTCCGTCAGTCCGGTAGCGCGCCGGAAGCGCTCCTTTTCTTCGTCGAAACGACGCTTGATGTCGTCGATATCCTTGCGTCGCGCCGCGACGTTCTCGCGCGCGGCGAGGATCTCCTTGTCAAGATCACGGAACTTGGCCGCCAGATCGGCCGGCATCGTTCCTTTTCGATAGAACTCGGCTTCCTTGTCGAGTTCGGCCTGGCGTTTTTCAGCTGCCTCGAGGCGTTCGCGCGCCTGTTTCAGGTGCTTCTCGCCCTCGATGACGGCGCGCTCCTTGGCACGATCGATGTCGGTCTCGGTGGGATAGGTAGCCAGCAGCGCGCGCAGTTTGCGCTGCTCTTCGGCCGCCAAACGCGCCTCCTCCTGCTTGCGCTCCTGTTCGGCCCGGCGCGCCGCTTTCTGCTCGGCGGTCAATGGCGCTTCGAAGTGCTCGGTGCGGCCGCCATCGCGTTTGACATAGGCACGGCCATAGCAGACCGTCGGCAGCGGATTGCCGCACACCCGCCGGCCACTGTCATCATTGCAGCAGTAGATCAGCGCTTCGGCCGGGCAAGCGACGGCAAACATGCAGAGCGCGACGATCAGTGTTTCAACGCGCACCAAAGCGCTCCCGATAGGCTCGTACGGCCTCCCGTGCGCCGGCCAGGGTAGGTTGGCCGGCGAGATAGTCGAGCAGATCGTCCAGGGTGGCGATGGCCCGCACCGGCATGCCGAAATCGCGTTCGACCTCCAGCACCGCCGACGCATCGCTCTGGCCGCGCTCCTGGCGATCGAGGGCAATCAACACGCCCGCCGGCTCGGCGCCGGCGGCGCGGATCAGACTGACCGATTCGCGCACCGAGGTGCCCGCCGAGATGACATCATCGAGAATCAGCACACGCCCGGCGAGCGGCGCACCGATCAGCCTTCCGCCCTCACCGTGATCCTTGGCTTCCTTGCGGTTGAAAGCAAAAGGCAGATTGCGGCCAAGTTCGGCCAGACGCATCGCGGTACCACTGGCCAGCACGATGCCCTTGTAGGCCGGGCCGAACAGCATGTCGCAGGACAGACCGCTCGCGATGAGCTTGCGGGCATAGAAGTCGCACAGGCGGCCCAGCGAGGCACCGTCGTCGAACAGGCCGGCATTGAAGAAATACGGGCTTTGCCGTCCGGCCTTGGTGGTGAATTCACCAAAGCGCAGCACGCCCTTCTCGCAGGCGAAGGCGATGAACTCCCCGGCCAGATTCAAGACAGACTCCCGTACTTCGAGGCAACTCTGTGTGGATGCGGCGATTGTATCCGCTCAGATCGCCACCGGGCACTTGATCATGGGTCACGAAAGGCCGATAATGATCTCATGGTCGTAATTCCGGCGAACCGGGCGCATTCTGGACGCGGGTTCGATTCCCGCCACCTCCACCACAGGGGGGGTGTACTGGCTTCGACAGGGTGTTGAAGGGGAGCAGGCGACCCGAGAGGCGACGGACGTAATCCGCGCAAAACCACAAACGCCAACGATGAGCGTTTCGCAATGGCCGCTTGAGGCCTGCTGAGGACATAGCCATCCAAGAAACAGAATGGCTATCGACACGGGCGCCCTCGGGCGCCCGTGTTGTTTCGTGCCGGCATGCCGATATCGTCATATCCACCCGTTTGGGCTCCATTTCAGGCGGCGGGCGCGAACGGGTATGATCAGGCCGTTGTCCATGATGGTCACGCCATGGCCCAGACCGACACTTCCGCTGCTGCCAACCGCCCTGCCAAGCCGGCGCTGCTCATCGTCGACGACGATGCGCTGATCACCGAACCGCTGGCCTATCTGCTGGCGAGCGACTTTGCCGTGCGCGTCGCGGCGACGCGCGAGGAAGCGCGCCAGCGCATCGATGAGAACGGGCGCTTACCCGCCCTGGCGCTGATCGACCTCGGCCTGCCGCCGACGCCGCACCGTCCCGACGAGGGTTTCGCCCTCATCGGCGAGATGCAGGTCCGAAGTCCAGCGACGCGCATCGTCGTGCTTTCCGGGCAGAACGATGAGGCGCACGCCCGTCATGCCCGCACGCTCGGCGCCCTCGATTTCATTGCCAAACCGGCCGAGGGCGAACGACTGCGCCTACTGCTGCAGCGTCTGCTGGCCGGTCCGGCCAGCGAGGGTGCCGGCCGGGACGACCTGCCGATCGGTGCCAGTCCGGCCATGGAGAAACTCCGCCAGCAGATCGAGCAATACGCTGCCTCGCCCTGGCCTGTGCTCATCGAGGGCGAATCGGGCAGCGGCAAGGAAATCGCCGCTCGCCGTCTGCATGAGCGTTCACCGCGCGCCGCTCAACCCTTCGTGGCGATCAATTGCGCCGCGATGGCGCCGACGCTGATCGAAGCGATGCTGTTCGGTCACGCGCGCGGCGCTTTCACCGGAGCCAGTGGTGCGCGTGCCGGTTATTTCGAAGAGGCCGGTGAAGGCAGCTTGTTGCTCGACGAGATCGGCGAGTTGCCACTCGAACTGCAGCCAAAATTGCTGCGCGTGCTCGAAAACGGTGAGTTCCAGCGCATCGGCGAGACGCAGACCCGTCTGGCGCGTGCACGCGTGCTGGCGGCCACGAACCGCGACCTGCGCCGCGAGGTACGTGCCGGCCGCTTCCGTGCCGATCTCTATCACCGCCTGTCGGTGCTGACGGTACAGGTACCGCCCCTGCGCGAGATGGGCGACGACTGCCTGCTGCTGCTCGACCACTTCCGACGCCAGCTGGCCAGCGACGGTGCGACCGAAGTCTTCCGGCTCGATACCGAGGCCGAACGGCTTTGGCGGCGCTATCCTTTTCCCGGCAACGTGCGCGAACTGCGCAACATCGTCATCCGGCTGGCGACACGCCATGCCGGCCGGGTCGTCGACGTGGCCGAGTTGGCCAGCGAACTGGGCGAGGATGTCGAGGAGGCGCCGCCAGCGGCGTTCGACCCGCCGCGCGATGCCGACCAGCGTCTGGCCATCGCCAGCGCGCATCTGGCGCAAGGCCCCCTGCGTCTCGATGCCGTGCTGCGCGATTGGGAAAGCGCCTACATCGAGGCGGCCCAGCGCATGGTGCAGGGCAATCTGAGCCAGGCGGCGCGCTTGCTCGGCATTCCGCGCAGCACGCTCTACAACCGCCTCGATGCACTGGCACGCAACGAAAGCCGGGGGTGAGCGCATGTATCTCGAACATTACGGCCTGACCGAACCGCCCTTCCGCATCACGCCGCACACCGACTTCTTTTTTGCCGGCGCCAATCGCGGTTCTTTGCTCGAAGCGCTGCTCTACGCCCTCATTCACGATGAGGGCATCATCAAGGTCAGCGGCGAGGTCGGCAGCGGCAAAACCATGCTCTGCCGCATGCTGATGGAGCGTTTGCCCGCCAGCGTGGCGCTGGTCTATCTCGCCAATCCTTCGCTGTCGCGCCAGGACATCCTGTGGGCCATCGCCGACGAACTAGGGCTGCAACTGACCGGCGAGACGCGCCACAACCAGTTGCTGCGCGCTCTGCAGAACCGGCTGGTCGAACTGTATGGCGCAGGACGGCGGGTGATCGTGCTGGTCGACGAAGCCCATGCCATGCCGATCGAGTCGCTGGAGGAAATCCGTCTGCTTTCCAATCTCGAGTCGAGCCGGCACAAGCTGATGCAGCTGGTGCTCTTTGGCCAGCCGGAACTCGATGTCGTCCTCGCTCGGCCAGACATGCGTCAGCTCAGGGAACGCATCACCCACCACTTCACACTCGAACCGCTCGTCTGCGAGGATGTCGGCCGTTATCTCGATTTCCGCATGCGCGCCGCCGGTTACAAGGGCCCGGAGATCTTCAGTCCTCGCGCAGTCCGAGCGATCGCCGACGCCTCGCTCGGCCTGACGCGGCGCATCAACATCCTGGCCGACAAAAGCCTGCTTGCCGCCTTTGCCGCCGGCCGGCACCAGGTAACGCCACGCGAAGTGCACAGCGCCATCGCCGACAGCGCCTTTGCCGCCGCGATGCCATCCGCTCGCCCTCATGTTCCCTGGTGGGTTGCGGCGCTGGCGGGAGCCAGCCTTACCGGCGCCTTGCTCGCTGCCTTCTGGCCAAATCAGCCGCCGGCCAAGGCGACGGTGGCAGAGACGGAGGCGACGACTGCGGCACCGGACGCGGTGCCGTTACCCATGGCCGCGCCTTCTCCACCCACTTCGCTGCCCGCCACCACACCCGTTGCCGCCAGCCCGGCGCCGTCGCGACTGCAGCAGGCACTGGCCGACAGCCAACCCTGGCTGGAGTCGGTGGCCGACGACCGCTGGTTCCTGCAACTGGGCACGGTGGCCGGCGATCAACCACAGCAAGTGGAACAGCTGCTACGCCGACTGAGCGAGGCCGGGGTGGATATGGCACAGGTGCGCGTCTATCATTCCAGTCTGAGCGGCCAGCCGCGCTATGGCGTGATTTATGGCGATTTTGCCAGCCGTCGTGCCGCCGTCCGCGCCGGCGCCGCCCTGCCAGCGGACATCCTTGCGCTGCGTCCCTATGCCCGTCAGGCAGTGCGCCTGAAACCCAGGGCGCGGCGTCAGGGCAGCGAGGAATGAGCGGCCATCAGTTCGTTGTTTGGCTTTCCTGCGGCCAGGTCCCGGCAAACGCCAATGTTATGATCCATGTGACCGTTTACGGCCAAACCGCCGAACGCCAGGCATGATCCGCTCGCTTCTTTCCATTGCGCTGATTTCGCTCATCGTCGGCTGCAGCAATGCGCCGGTGTCGCCGCCAGCGGAGAGCCATCTGCACGCCGGCAAAGTCAGCCCCGTCGGTACGGCGTCGATTCCGGCACCGGTGCGCCAGATCCAGGCCTTGCCGCCACCGCAATCGACGCCTAAGGCCGAAACCTATTCGGTGGTCGTACATAACGTGCCGCTGGATGAGCTGCTGTTCGCCATCGCACGCGAGGCGAAGGTCAATGTCGACATCCATCCCGACATCCGGCGCATGAATGTGCAGCTGTCGATGAATGCCATCGACCAGACCCTGCCGCAACTGCTCGAACGCATCGGCCGCCAGACCGATTTGCGCTGGGAGCTCGAGGGTCAGACGCTGTCGATCCGCCCCGACACCCCCTATCTGCGCACTTATCGCGTCGATTACGTCAACATGGCGCGCAAGATGAGCGGCAAGGTATCGATCGAGACACAGATTCCGACGACCGGTGGCGGCGCGAATACCCGCAGCAGCGGCGGTGGCAACATCGCCAATACGACCATCGACACGCTGGCGGTCAATGCGATGATGGACTCGCTGGTGGCCAACATCGAAGCGATCCTGCGCGAGACCGACAAATTCATTCCCAAAACGGCGGCGGCCGCCAGCATTGCTTCGAGCACGGCGATGCAAAGCCAGGCCAAGGTGCAGGCCGAGGGCGAAGGACAGGCGTCGATGAGTCTGGCCGGCAGCCAGCCGAAGGCGCAGACCGGTTCGGCCAAGGGCGCGGCCGATAGCCCCTCGGTCAGCTCGGGCAGCAGCGTGCACGGCAGCGGCGAGCAGCGCGTCGAAGGACAGGCCGCTGCCCGCCAGGAGCGCGCCGGCGAGAGCAATCAGGTGCAGCTGGAATATCGCGAAGCGGCCTCGGTGATCGCCAATTACGAAACCGGTGTGCTCACCGTGCGCGCGACGCGCAAGCAGCACGAGAAAATCCAGGAATTCATCGATCAGACCATGCTGGCCGCCAAACGGCAGGTGCTCATCGAAGCCACCATCGTCGAAGTGCGCCTGAACGACAATTACCAGCAGGGCATCGAGTGGAACCGCTTGAGCCTTTCCGGACTGGGCTTGCGCCTGAGCCAGAAGGCGCCGGGTGCAATGACCGGACTGATGGAGATCGGCTACACCAGCCCGGATTCCCCCTTTGGCAACCTTTCGGCCACCGTCAAGCTGCTCGAAAGCTTCGGCAGCGTCAAGGTGCTCTCCAGTCCCAAGCTCAGTGTGCTGAACAACCAGACCGCGATGCTGAAGGTGGTCGACAACCACGTCTATTTTCTGCTCGACGCCAAGGTCACGCCCGGCCAGTCCGGCAGCGCGCCGATCGTCGCCTACACCACGACGCCGCAGACCGTCTCGGTCGGCTTCGTCATGACCGTGACGCCGCAGATCTCGGACACCGACATGGTCACGCTCAATCTGCGGCCGACCATTTCGCGCATCACCTCCTGGAAGCTCGATCCGAATCCGGAGCTCAAGCGCGTCGAGGCCACCAATCTGGTGCCCGAAATCCAGACGCGCGAAATGGAATCGATCATCCGCGTGCGCAATGGCGAGATCGCCGTGCTCGGCGGCCTGATGGAGGATTCGCTGAGCAACGACAGCAACGTCGTGCCCGGCATCGCCCATCTGCCCATCCTCGGCAACCTGTTTCAGCAGCGCAACGACACGCGGCGCAAGACCGAACTGGCCATCTTCCTGCGTCCGGTCATCGTGCGCGACGCCAGCATCGACGGCGACTATGCCGCCTATCGCGCCCTGCTGCCGGGCGAAAGCCACTTCGAGCAGCCCGGCAGCGGTCCGCCACGCCAGGTCTTCGATCTCGAGCGGAGTGGACGATGAGCCTGCTGATGGAGGCGCTGCGCAAGGCCGAGGATCAGAAGCGGCGACTCGACCCGCCGGAACGCGACACCCGCTCCGAACTGGCGCTCGAACCGTTGCCGACCATGGCGCCGCAGGACGTCGCTTCACCGGTAGCGGTCAGTGAAGCAGGCGATGCGGGCGCTGCGGCCGGGGCCAGGGAAGGGCGTCGTCTGCCCGAACTGCCGACGCGCATGGAAGAACTCGACGAGCAGTTTCTTGCCCATGCCGCCGAAGCGCGTGGCCGGGGGCCGACGGGCCTCAAACCGTCCGCCCGCGCCAGTCGGCCGCCGCCGACGCCGCCGGCATCGAGTCCACTGCCCTCACCGACACCCTCACCCGCAGCAAGGAAAACGGCCGACGCGCAGCAGGCGGCCCGTGCGGCAGCGCAGGCGATGTTCGCTGCCGGGCCGCAACAGAGCGGGTCACGCCGACCGCTCACCTTCGCTGTCCTCGGGCTCGGCGGCATCGGCGCCGTGCTCATCGGTGGCTATTTCTGGTGGCAACTGCAGGCCACCGCTCGCCCGACCTTCGTGGCCCATCCCGCGTCGGCAGCCCCCTCTCCTGCCGCTGCGCCAGCACCGCCAACCGCCAGCGCCGTCGCGCCTGCCGGGTCAGCAGCGGCGGTGGCGGCCACGCCCGGCATGGAGAAAGAGCACGAATCCGCCGCGGAAGCTTCGCCGCCTTCTCCCCCCCGGCCGTTGCCGCGCCAAAACGAACGACCTTCGGCCGGGCCGCGCGTGAGCGAGGCCGGTACGCCATCGACCATGCCGGCCACCGCCCCGCCCGCCACCACAGCTCCGCCCGCACCAGCAACCACGGTGCAGATCAGCGCCGGTCAGCCGCGCACCGACCGGGCGCATCGGGCTCACATGGCTTTCGAGCGCGGCGAGCTCGACGAAGCGCAAGCCACCTGGCTCGAACTGCTGCGCGAGGACGCCCGCCGCCTCGACGCCCTGCACGGTCTGGCCGCCATCGCACTACGCCAAGGACGGCCGGAAGCTGCGGCCGGCTATTACCAGCGCGCACTGGAGGCGGAGCCGCGCGATGCGCTGGCGCTGGCCGGCCTGCTTTCACTGCGTGGCACCAGCGACGCACGCAGCAGCGAGAGCAGCTTGAAGAATCGCATCGCGGAACAACCCGATTCGCCGTATCTGCATTTCGCCCTCGGCAACCTCCTCGCCCGCGAGGGGCGCTGGGCCGAAGCGCAACAAGCCTTCTTCAATGCCCATGTCACCGCGCCGGACAACCCGGACATCCTGTTCAATCTGGCGGTCAGTCTCGACCAGTTGCGCCAGATCGCGCTGGCGGCCCGCTACTATCGTCTGGCGCTGGCGGCAGCGGCGCGTGCGCCGGCCGGTTTCAACATCACCGAGGTCGAGACGCGCCTGCGGCAGCTCGCGCCGGACTGAGAGTCGACGCCCCGAGTCATCCCACCGCGCCAACCCCGAAGGCCGCAGCGAACCCAAGACCATGAGCACGACGCCGCCCCGCCGTCCGATCGGCCAGATCCTCATCGCCCAGGGCGTGATTTCCGAGGATCAACTGCGCATCGCGCTGCTCGAGCAGATGAAATCGAACCAACCGGTCGGCCGTCTGCTGGTCAGCCTGGGTTTCGTCTCCGAAGCGACGCTGCGCGACGCGCTGGGCGAATCGCTCGGCCAACGCACCATCGATCTGGAGCATGCCATCATCGACCCGGCGGCGGTACGTCTGGTGCCGCATGAGCTGGCCAAACGCCACCGCCTGATGCCGATCGACTACAGCGCCGAGCGACGCCTGCTCACCGTGGCGAGCGCCGATCCGAACGACATCGTCGCCCTAGACCGCCTGCGGGCGCTGGTGCCGCACGAACTGACCATCGAAACCCTGCTCGCCGGCGAATCGGAAATTGCCCGCGCCCAGGATGCGCATTACGGTTTCGACCTGTCGATCGACGGCATCCTGCACGAGATCGAGACCGGCGAGATCGATTACCACTCGCTGGCGGCTTCGACCGACGAGTACAGCCAACCGGTGGTGCGCCTGATCGACGCCTTGCTCACCGACGCGGTGAAGCGCGACGCTTCGGACATCCATTTCGAACCGGAAGCAAGCTTTCTGCGCATCCGCTACCGCATCGACGGCATCCTGCGCCAGATCCGGGCGCTGCACAAATCCTACTGGGCGGCGATGGCGGTGCGCATCAAGGTGATGAGCGGCATGAACATCGCCGAAACACGTGCGCCCCAGGACGGTCACATTTCGCTCAACGTCACCGGTCGGCCGGTCGATTTCCGCGTCGCGGTGCAGCCCACCATCCACGGCGAGAACATCGTGCTGCGCATTCTCGACCGGCAGAAAGGCATCGTGCCGCTCGGTGAACTCGGCTTCGACGAACGCCAGCTCGAACTCGTGCTGCGCATGATCGCGCGTCCGGAAGGCATCATCCTGGTCACCGGTCCCACCGGCAGCGGCAAAACGACGACGCTCTACTCGATGCTGAACCACATCAACCGCGAAAGCGTCAACATCATGACGCTCGAAGATCCGGTCGAGTACCCGATGACGCTCATCCGCCAAACCTCGCTGGCCGAAGCGGTCAAGCTGGATTTTGCCAACGGCATCCGTTCGCTGATGCGCCAGGATCCGGACGTGATTCTCGTCGGCGAAGTGCGCGACGCCGAAACCGCCGAAATGGCCTTTCGCGCCGCGATGACCGGCCACCAAGTCTATTCGACACTGCATACCAACTCGGCCCTCGGCGCCGTGCCGCGCCTGCTCGATATCGGCGTTCAGCCGGACATCATGGCCGGCAACATCATCGGCGTCATCGCCCAGCGCCTGGTCAGACGGTTGTGCAGCCAGTGCCGCCGCTCCTATCCGGCGACCGACCGCGACCTGAAACTACTCGGCCTGAGCGATGTACAGCCGCCGCCGGTGCTCTATCGCCCCTCCGGCTGTGAAGCCTGCGATTACCAGGGCTACCGTGGCCGGCTGGCGATCGTCGAAATCCTGCGTTTGGACTCAGACCTCGATGAACTGATCGCCCGCCGTGCCAGCCGACGCGAGATGTATCTGCGGGCGCGCGAGAAAGGCTTCCGCACGCTTGCCGACGACGGCGTGCGCCGCGTGCTCGAAGGCGCGACCTCGATCGAGGAAGTCATGCGCGTCGTCGATCTCAGTGAACGGCTGTGAGCCACCAACCGGCGTCCACAACGGCCGGCTGGGGGGACACGATCCCCGCCGCGGCCCGCCGGTCAGGTTGGTCAATTCGAATGGAATGAAGCGATGAGCCAGTGGTCCTATCGCGCCGCCGATGCCAAGGGGCGTCTGCTCGCCGGTCGTATGGATGCGCAGAATCTGGTCGATCTCGAGCTACGCCTGAAGCGCATGCAGCTCGACCTGATCAATGCCGACCCGGTGCGGGGAACGCGCTTCGCCAGCGGCGCGGTACCGCGCCGCGAATTGATCACCTTCTGTTTCCATCTTGAACAGTTGCAGCGCGCCGGCGTGCCGATTCTCGAAGGATTGGCCGACCTGCGCGACAGCATCGACAACCCGCGCCTGCGCGAGGTGATCGCCGCCTGCATCGAGGCGATCGAAGGCGGGCGCACGCTGTCCCAGGCGCTCGAGGAGCACCCGCGCGTCTTCGATGGCATCTTCGTCAGCCTGATCCGCGCCGGCGAGGACACCGGCAATCTCGCCGGTGTCCTCACCAGTCTGGTCGACACGCTCAAATGGCAAGACGAACTGGCCGCGCACACGCGCAAGCTGATCATGTATCCGGCTTTTCTCGCCACCGTCGTGTTGGCCGTGACGCTGTTCATGATGCTTTACCTCGTGCCGAAGATGGCGGCATTCATCCGCAACATGGATCAGCAGCTACCGTTGCACACTCGTATTCTGATCGAGACTTCGCAGCTCTTCGTCGATTACTGGTATCTGCTGCTCGGCCTGCCGCTGCTCGGCATCGTGCTGCTCAGCGCGCTGATCTCCCATGACGAACGCGCGGCACACGCCTTCGATGCCCTCAAACTCAGACTGCCCGGCGTCGGCGGCATCTTGCACAAGATCATCCTGTCGCGCTTTTGCGCCACCTTTGCGATGATGTACGCATCCGGCATCACCATCCTCGATGCCATCCGCGCCTGCGAGAGCGTCGTCGGCAACCGCGTGCTGCGCGACGGGCTGCGCCATGCCGCCCAACTGATCGGCGAGGGACAAAACGTCAGCACCGCGTTCCAGAACATCGGCCTGTTCCCGCCGCTCGTGCTACGTATGCTACGCGTCGGCGAGCGCACCGGCGACCTCGATGCCGCCCTCGGCAACGTCAGCTATTTCTACAATCGCGACGTGCGCGAATCGGTGGCGCGCGTTCAGGCGATGATCGAACCGCTGATGACGGTCGTGGTCGGCGTGATCCTCGGCTGGGTTGGCTTGGCCGTGCTCGGGCCGATCTATGACGCAATCACGAATATGAAATTCTGATGCCGCGCCGTCACGTCCTCCTGCTTACTGCCGAATGCCTGATCGCCCATCGCTGGCTGGGCGGCCAGTTGCCCGAGGAAGGCGAGTTCCCCGCCGATGCCGAGGGCGTGAGCACGTTCACCGCCTGGCTGGAGCGCCACCGCGACGACCTGTTCCATCTACTGGTCGATCTGCCCGACGAGGGCTTCCACGGCGAGACCCTGCCACGCGCCTATGGCCGCGACCGTCAAGCCCTCATCCAACGCAAGCTCGGTCAATTTTTCCACGGCACGCCGCTGGCGCTGGCGCAAGGCCAAAGTCAGGACGGCCGACACGGCGAACGGCTGCTGTTCTGCGCCCTGACCGCTCCCCAGCGGATCGAACCTTGGCTGAATGCCCTGCGCGCTACCGGTGTGGCCCTGGTCGGTGTCTGGTCGGTGCCGCTGGTGCTGCCGGCGCTGATGCAGGCTGCCCGGGGGCTGTGCGATCACTGCCTGCTGATCACCGTCGGCCGGGCGGGAGTCCGTCAGACCTTCTTCCGCGCCGGCCAGTTGCATTTCTCGCGCCTGACGCCGCTCGTCGGCGGCAGCATCGACGAGGCGGCGCTCACCACGGCCAGGGAATGCGCCAAGATCAACCATTACCTCGTCGGTCAGCGCCTGCTGGCGCGCGAGGCGCCGCTGGCCTGTCTGATCGTGGCCCATCCAGCACAGTTCGAACTGTTTCGCCATCGTTGCCACGACAGTAACGAAGTGCGGTTTTTCTATCTCGACCTGACCCGGCTGGCGCTCACCACCGGTTGCCACACACCGCTGCACGATTCACGTGGCGATCTGCTGTTCCTGCATCTGCTCATGCGCCGGCCGCCGCCCGGTCAGTTCGCCCCCGCCAACGAATTGCTCGCCTACCGCCTGTGGCAAAGGCGCTTCGCGCTCAAGGCTACGAGTGGCGTCATCCTGGGCGCCGCCCTGATCGTCGCCGGCAAGCTCTGGCACGACACGCGCACGCTGATGGCCACTACCGAACAGCTGCAGCGCCGCATCGCCGAAGCCGAGGCGCGACACAATCAGGCGCTGACCAGTTTGCCGGCGGTGCCGTTCAGCCTCGCCGAACTGCGCGCTCTGGTCGCGGCCTGGGAGCCGATCGAACGTCAGGGCCGTAGTCTGCGACCGACCCTGGCGGCACTAGCGCGGGCGATGAACGAGTTTCCGGCCATCGACATCGACCATCTGAACTGGGCATTGGCCCACGCCGGTGAAGAGGACACGCCGGCAGCCGTCGGCACACGCGTGCTCATCGACCTCGATGCCAGGCTGCCGCTCGCCATGCTCAACGATCACCGCGGCCAGATCCGGCTCATCGATGCTTTTGTCGCCCGCCTGCAGCGCGAAGGCGCCGGCGTCAGGATCGTACGCCTGCCTTTCGAAATCGAGTCGGCCAAGTCACTGAGAAGCAGCGACCGGGTCGGCAGCGCCGAAGCGCCGCACTTTACGCTGCGCCTCGATTTTGCGCCCAAAGGTGCTCCGTGATGGCCGGCCTAAACGATATCAAGCACTGGCGCGGCAGTTTAGCGCTGCTGATCGTCGTCTTGCTCGCCAGCGCCGTGCTCGTCGGACTGACTTTCCGTCAGCTGCAGCAGGCGCACGCGGCAGTCGGGCTGGCCGACGCCCGCCTGACCGAGACCGAACACCGGCTGGCGCGCGTTGCCGACGAAGAACGCGAATTGCGCGCCGCCATCGAGCGCTACCGGCGCATCGAGGCGCGCGGTCTGATCGGGCTGGAGGAACGCATGGACTGGGTCGAAGAAATCGCCCGCCTGAAGGCGGGGCGCAAGCTGCTCGCGCTGGACTACGAAATCCAGCCTCAGGCACCGGCAGGCACCGAGCTTTTACCGGCGGGTGCCAGCGCCGGCCCCTATCAAGTCATGGCCAGCCGCATGCGACTGTCGCTACCGCTGCTGCACGAGGAGGATCTGCTCGGTTTTCTCGACGATCTACAGGATCGCGTGCATGCTCTGCTCTACGTCCGCCGCTGCCGCATCGACCGGCCGTCGCGCGGCGGGCCGGCCAGCGGCACGACGCCGCAACTGGTCGCCGAATGTGAGATCGACTGGATCACGCTGAAGGAAAAGCGATGAAACATGCGCTGAAACCGGTCATCGTCGGGCTGCTGCTGCAGGCCATCGCGCCGGTGCGGGCCGAACCACCTCTCGGTCGCCTTTTCCTCGACCCGGAGCGCCGCAGCGCGCTCGAACGCCTGCGCCAGCTCGATCTCGTTGACGAAGAGCAGCAGGTGAAGGCCGACCGCTACACCGTGCATGGCATCGTCACCCGCGAGAGCGGTGCCACGACGCTCTGGCTGAACGACCGTCGCCTGCAGGCGATGCATCCGGAAGCGATCGGCATCCGAGCGGAAACGCCCGATCGTGCCCGTCTGACCCCCGAACCGGGACGTGAGCTCGATCTGCGCGTCGGCGAAACCCTCGACGCCGAGAGTGGCGAAACGACGAGCGGGCTGCGCGGGGGATGGGTCAGCCGTCATGCCCCGCGCTGACCGCTCTCCGCCCTGCGCCGTCGCTCGTGTGCCGCTGCGCGGCATCCTTCGCTTGGCTCGGGTGCTGCTTGACGCGCACCAGCCGCTTCTTCCCGCGCGCGGCTATCATTAGGGTATCCTATAACGAAAGTCAGTCCCGTCGGCACGGCGTTCCCCGACCGCAGCCACACGTCTCCGCCTCGCCGCATCCAGAGGCCGGAGCGGTCCATGGCCCCCGCGGCGGCGCATTGCCGGCTATCATTACCGGAAAGTGACGTGCCCCTTTCCGGCCCGGTTACATCCCGGAAACATCATTTTCTTCATCGCCGGAGATCGACCATGCAACGTCGCCGCTTCGTCGCCGGAACGTGCGCGCTGCTGGCGGCAGGCCTGCCCGGCCTGGTGCGCGCCGCCAACGAACCGCCGCTCAGTCTGGGCATCATGCCCTTCAACAGTCCGCTGACCCTGATCAAGACGCATCAACCCTTGCGCGAACATCTACGCGCCTCGCTCGGGCGCGAGGTCGATCTTTTCACTTCGAGCGACTACTTCACCTTCGTCGGCGACATCGGCGAAGGCCGCTTCGATATCCTCATTGCGGCACCGCATTTTGCCATCCCGGCCATCGAGCGCGGCTATGTGCCGCTGGTGCGCTATCAGGCCGACCTCGAATTCATCATCATCGTGCCAACCGGCAACCACTGGCAGGCCGCCGATCTGCGCGGCCGGCGCCTCGGCGTGCCCAACCGCCTGACCATCGCCGCCATTGCCGGCGTACAGTGGATGAACGATCAGGGCCTGAAACTGGGCATCGACTACAGCCTGCGCGAGTATCCGACCCACGGCGCGGTCGTGGCGGCACTCGCCGTCGGCGATCTCGATGCCGGCGTCGTCTCGCGCACCGCCCTGCGCCAGACGCCCGAAGATGTCCAGCGACGGGTGAGCGTCATGGCCCAGGTGGCGCGCGTGCCACATCTGCTGACACTGGCGCACCGCCGGCTCGGCAAGCGATTGACCGAGCGCCTGCGCAGCGCGCTGCTCGGATTTGGCCAGACGGCCGCCGGCGCGGCCTTCTTCGCCGATACCGGTTATCAGGGCTATGTCGTCGCCGGACCCAACGATCTGCTGCACCTTCGTCCTTACTGGGAAACTGCGCGGCAGCTGATGGGGTGGCGGCACTAAGCCATGCAGTCCTCATCGCAGCCTCCGGAACGGCCGACGGACCGCATCGCGAAAGCGTTGTGCTCGCTTTCGTTGCGCCAACGGCTCATCGCTACCACCCTCCTGGTCGAAGTGCTGATGCTGGCCATTCTGGTCGGTAATAGCGTGCGCCTGATCCACGAACACCTGTTGCGTCAGGCCGAGGCACGTATCGCCGCCAACGAGGTGGCCTTCAAACCGGGAGCGGCGGCGATGATGGCGGTCGGCGACTACGCCAGCCTGCGCGATCTGCTCGACGGCTGGCAGGAAGCTGGCGACATCGTCTATCTGGCGGTCACCGACCGCAGTGGCCGCATCGTCGCCAATTCCGGCTGGGAGCCGGCGCAGCCATTGCCTGCACCGCATCTGACCCACTCTGGCGTGGCACACATCGCCTTCGAAATCGACTATCTCGGTCAAGCCTATGGCCAACTGCATTACGGCCTGTCGATGGACTTTCTCGCCGAGGCGCGTGCGCAGCTGTTTACCCAGTCGGTGGCCATTGCCAGCATCGAGGTCGTCGCCTCGCTGCTGCTGCTTTCGCTCATCGCCTATCTGCTCACCCGGCGGCTGGACGCAATGATCGCCGCCACCGACCGCATCGCTGCCGGTGAATACGACATCCGCTTGCCAGCGAATGGCAAGGATGAGGTTTCCCGCCTGGCCGCCAACTTCAACGGCATGGCGCACGCCATCGCACTGCGCATCGAAGAACTGCGTTTTCAGGCCCGCCACGACGCCTTGACCGGCTTGCACAACCGGCGGGCTTTCGAGGAGGAGCTGACCGAAGCGTTGAAGCGGCGCGGCGACGAGCCGCTCTATGTGCTCTATATCGATCTCGACCAGTTCAAGACGGTCAACGACAGCTGCGGCCACACCGCTGGCGATCTGCTGCTGCGTCAGGTTACTGGCCTGCTGATGCAAGAACGCCGGCATGGTTTCATCGCCCGGCTCGGCGGCGACGAATTCGGTCTCATCCTGCAGGCCATCGACGAACCGACCGTCCGCGCCCATGGCACACGCATCATCGACACCATCCGGCACGTCAGTTTCGTTTGGGAGGGGCGTTGCTTTCACATCGGTGCCAGTATTGGCGTCGCCCGCGCCGATGCGCAGCACGACACCGTCACCGGCCTGTTGATTGCCGCCGACACGGCCTGTTATGCCGCCAAGGAGCGCGGTCGCGGCCGTGTCGAACTCTACGCGCCCGGCGACGACTGGTTCCAGCGCCGCCAGGCCGAATTCGCCATCCTGCCGCGCATCACGCAGGCACTGGACGAAGGGGGGTTCGTCCTCTACCACCAGCGCATCCGGCCGCTGCTCGCCGCTGGACCGGACGCCGCCGAAGTGCTGGTGCGCATGCTCGACGCGCAAGACCAAATCATCGGCCCGGCGCATTTCATCCCCGCTGCCGAGCGTTACAACCTGATGCCCTACCTCGATCGCTGGGTCATTGATGCCGTCTGTGCCCAGATGGCCGCCTGGCAACGCGCCGGGCGCGCTTTCCCTTTCGCCTATCTGGCCATCAATCTCTCCGGCACCAGCCTCGATGATGACGAACTGGTGCCCTACATCGCCGGCAAGTTGGCCGAATACGGTATCGATGCCCGGCGGTTGTGCTTCGAGATCACCGAATCTTGCGCGGTGAGCAATCCCGGGCGCGCGCTGGAATTCATCGCCGCCGCACGCCAGTGGGGCGCTATTTTGGCGCTCGACGACTTCGGCAGCGGTCTGTCGTCCTTCGGCTACCTCAAACAGTTCCGCGTCGATTCCCTGAAAATCGATGGCCAGTTCGTGCGCCAGGCGCTCAGCGATGCCAGCGACCGCGCCGTCCTCGAGGCGATGGTGCGTCTGGCACGCGCCCACGACCTACGCACGACCGCCGAATATGTCGCCGAACCGGCGCTGATCGCCTTGATGCGCGACCTGGGTATCGATTGTGCGCAGGGCTATGCCATCCACGAACCGTCGCCGCTGGCCGAGGTCTGAATCGGTTCGCTTCAGGAAACGTCCGTTTCTGCCGATCACGGGCAGCGTCTCACGCCGCGGCGGCCAGAAGAACCCCGCGCATCTTCTGCATCGCTTTGGCTTCGATCTGGCGGATGCGCTCGGCCGATACACCGTATTCGGCCGCCAGCTCGTGCAAGGTCGCCGCTTCTTCGCCCTCTTCGACCAGCCAGCGGCGGCGCACAATGTTCTGGCTGCGCGCATCGAGCGTCGCCAGTGCCGCGCTCAACCCATCGCTGTACAGGCGTTCGCGTTCGCGTCGCTCGATCTGCATCGACGGTTCCCAACTCGCATCGGCTGCCAGATAGGCGATGGGGGCGAAACGCTCCTCCTCATCCTCCTCGGCGGAGGATTCGAGCGCCATCTCCTGGCCGGACAGCCGGGTTTCCATTTCGACCACCTCTTCGGGCTTGACGCCCAGCGTTTCGGCTACGCGCTGCACTTCTTCCCGCCCGAGCGAACCCGCATCGGTTCCTTCGTGCTGCGCCAGCGCTGCCTTCAGGCTGCGCAGATTGAAGAACAGCTTGCGCTGCGCCTTCGTCGTCGCCACCTTGACCAGACGCCAGTTGCGGATGATGTACTCGTGGATCTCGGCCTTGATCCAGTGCAGTGCAAAGGACACCAGGCGCACGCCACGGTATGGATCGAAACGCTTCACCGCTTTCATCAAGCCGATATTGCCTTCCTGGATCAGGTCGGCATGGGGCAGGCCGTAGCCGAGATAACCGCGGGCGATGGCCACCACCAGACGCAGATGCGACAGCACGAGCTGGCGGGCGGCATCGAGATCGTTTTCCTCGCGGAAGCGTCTGGCGAGCGCAAACTCCTCCTCTTCGCTCAGCAACGGATAACGGTTGACCGTCTGGATGTAGGCTTCGAGCGAGCCGGTCGTCGAAGGCAGCACCTGCAAACCCAGAGTCTGGGCCATTTCAATCCACCTCCTTGGGGAATTCTCTGCCGCCGATTTTAGCACTCTTCTCAGGAGAGTGCTAACAAAATGCTTGATAAATGGCCGCAGGGGTGCCTGCGCAGCAATTTATTCCGCGTTTCCCTCTCGAAAAAACGAAAGGCCGCCCTGGGTCGTGCTGCCCTTCGGGGTGGGCTCACTCGGCGTTGAGGTGCTGGCGCAACGACAGCGCTGCACCGAGCCAGCCGACGGTCATCGCACAGGCGAGCAGCGCCACGGTCTCGCCAGCATCGAGCGGCATGAAGACGAACTCGGCGCCGTACAAGCGCGCCAATTCGCTGAGCGGCTCGGCGAGCAAGCTGGCCGCGCCAGCGGTGGCCAGCCAGGCCAGCAGACCACCACAAAAGCCCTGCAACAGGCCGAACCACAGAAAAGGGCGCCGGATGAAGGTGTCGCTGGCGCCGAGCAGACGGGCAACCTCGATCTCCGCGCGCGCGGTCAGCACTTGCAGGCGAATGGTATTGAACGTGATGGCCAGCAGGCCGAGGGCGAGCAATCCGGCAAGCAGGCCGGCGGCGATGCGACCAGCGCGAAACAGCGCGTCGAGTTTGCGCGCCAAACCGGCATCGAGCGCAACGTGTTCGACGCGAGGCCAGCTGCGGGCCTCCGCGGCGAGCGCTTCGATGGCCTGTGGCGACTCATCGCGCGGTACGACGATGACCGCATCGGAAAAAGGATTATTCGGCAGCAGTTCGAGCACCTCACGCATGCCTTCCTCGGCTTGCAGACGGGCCAGCGTCTCCTCGCGCGTCACCCGGCGGTAGGTGCGCACGCCACCGTGGGCGCTCAGGCGCTGGACGACGGCATCGGTGGCAGCCGGTTCGGCATCGACGGCGAGGAAAAGGGTGAGCTCCGGCGTCGCCGGCGCCGTGCCGCGCACCAGTCGGTCGGCATTCTTGACCAACAGCCAGGTGCCGGCGGGCAAGGCAAGCACGACACCGATGGCCAGCAACGCCAGCGCACTGCCAACCGGCGCGACCCAAAGACGGGAAAAAGCCAGCGCGATGGCAGCGCGCTGGGCATGCAGCCAGACGCTCACCCCGCCTCCCGCAATCGGCCATGATCGAGCACCACGTGACGGGCGCCGGCGAACAGGTGTTTGGCATAAGTGGCGACGAGCACCGTGACGCCGACGCGATGAAATTCGCCGAGGATGCGGGCGATGTCGTCGGCGGTTTCGTTGTCGAGATGGGCGGTCGGCTCGTCGGCGATGAGGATGTTCGGCCGGCCGACGACGGCGCGGGCGATGGCCAGTCGCTGTTGCTCACCGCCGGAAAGGGCGATCGGCAGCGCTTTCTCGCGCGCCAGCAGGCCGACCTTGTCGAGTGCCGCACGTGCCCGGCGCAAGGCCTCGCGCGGCGTAAACCCGTGGATGGCGAGCGGCAGCAGAACGTTGTCGAGGGCGTTGCGGTCGAACAGCAGTTTCTGGTCCTGAAAGACGTAGCCGATGTGGCGACGCAGCACCGGCAGCGCCGCCCGGCCGAGCGCACCGACATTCTGGCCGGCGACCAGCACCGATCCGGAGGTGGCGCATTCATAGGCGGGGATCAGCTTGAGCAACGTGCTCTTGCCGGCCCCGGAATGGCCGCCGAGCACGACCAGCTCGCCGCGCCCGATCTCTAGATCGATGCCGACGAGCGCATCGATTCCCGGCGGGTAACGCTTGCCAACCTGTTCGAAGCGGATCATCGTTCGAGGAAACGCCGAAGAAAGCCGCGAGCGGGAGGAAGTAGGAGGCGCGTATCGAGCAGCGACCGCAGCCGATCAATAGGATAGGCGAGGAAGCGAGCAGCGCGCAACGCCGCGCTGCGCGCGCAGCAATTCATTCAGCGTTTCCCTGATTTTCGCCGGCCTCAATGCAAGTTGTCGCGCCTTAGGCCGGCCGTGCCCTGCGCGTCGAGCATCTGACAGGAAAAGCGCGAGTAATGGGTATAGCCATCGCTCATGCGCGTCAGGCTGCCCAGCCCCATGTCGATGTCGCGGAACAGGAACAGGATGCCCATGCTGGCGCCGAGACGCACCGCACCGTGGTAGAGCTGATAGGCCTCGAGGAACTGGATCGGCAACATGAACTCGACCGCCTGTTTCGACGTGTCGCCGGCCTGCTGCGCCAACGCCTGGACGACGGCACCGAATGTCGCGCGCACCACGGCTTCGTCATGACTCCTGCCGAAGGTCATGAATTTTGGATCAAGCGTCACCTCATCGAGAAAATACCACATGATCAGGCCGAAATCGTTTTCCTTGACCAGCATGGACTTCAGGTTTTCGATTTTCTGGGGGAGCATGTTCAGTCTCCGGCGCAAGACGAGGGTTGTGTGAAAGGCGCATGTTCGAACATCGGTCCGAACGACCGGTGAAGCCGAAACCACCATGCGTCGTCAGGAAAACAGCGCCGCGACGAATTCGCGGGCGCGGAAAGGCTGCAGATCCTCGATGCCCTCGCCGACACCGATGTAGCGCACCGGCTTCGGACACTGGCGGGCGATGGCGGCGAGCACACCACCTTTGGCGGTGCCATCGAGCTTGGTGACGATCAGGCCGGTGACGCCGATGGCTTTGTCGAAGGCCTTGACCTGAGCGATGGCATTTTGGCCGGTATTGGCGTCGAGCACCAGCAGAACCTCATGCGGACCGCTCGCATCCGCCTTCTGGATGACGCGCTTGACCTTGGCGATCTCCTCCATCAGATGCAGTTGCGTCGGCAGGCGGCCAGCGGTGTCGGCGAGCACGATGTGCAGGCCGCGCGCCCTGGCGGCATGGATGGCGTCGAAGATCACCGCCGCCGGGTCGCCGGATTCCTGGGCCACGACGGCAACGTCGTTGCGCCGCCCCCATTCCATCAACTGCTCGCGCGCCGCGGCACGAAAAGTGTCGCCGGCGGCGAAGATCACCGAGTGACCCTCGTCGTGGAACTTGTGCGCCAGCTTGCCGATCGAGGTCGTCTTGCCGGCGCCATTGACGCCGGCGATCATGATGATGAACGGCCGGTGGGTCGTGACGTCGAGCGGCGCTTCGAGCGGCGCCAGCAGCTCTTCGAGCAGCGCGACGAGCGCCGCCTTCAGTTCGGCTGGATTCTGCAGCTTCTCGCGCCGCACGCGCACCTTCAGTTCGTCGAGCAGCCACTGCGTCGCCTCGACGCCGCAATCGGCCTGCAACAGCGTCGCTTCCAGCTCTTCGAGCAGCTCGTCGTCGATCTTCACCCGGCCGAACAGGTCGGCCAGCTGGCTGCCGAGCTGGGCACGCGTCTTCGCCAGCCCAGCCTTCAGGCGTTCGGCCCAGGAGCGTTCTTCGCCGGCGGGGGCGAGCGGCGCTTCGTCGGGCGGCTTTTCGGCAAGCGTCACTGGCGCCGTCTTTTTCTTCAGGAAACCAAACATGGCGTCGATCAGTCGTATGCGTTCGTCTGCGACATGGCGCGTGGGTAGCGAGGGCGGCTCCGCCGTCGAAAGCGCGTTCTGCGGCTTTGTTCAGCGTTTTTCAGCGTTTCCATGCGTTATCATCGCCGGCCCCACCGACTGCTTCCAAGCCTGGAATTCATTTTATCAGAAGCCCTTACCCAGCCATGAACACCGCCCTGTCTCGCGCGCTCATCGTCATCGGCCTCCTCGCCGGTCTGCTTCCGGTGGCGACACTGGCCCGTCATGGCGGGAAAGACGACGCTCCACCCCAGCCCGCTCTCGCTGCGCGGGCGGTGGAAGGGGGCGACGAAAGTCAGTCCCATCGGCACGGTGCCCGGCCGCACCCTTCCCAAGAAAAGGCAAGAGCGCAGCCCAGCGCTGCCGGGCGAACCCATGCCACCCGTCTGAAAAACGGTCTGCAAGTGGTGGTCAAGGAAGACCGCCGAGCGCCGACTGCGGTGCAGATGCTCTGGTATCGCGCCGGAGCGATGGACGAAAAAGACGGCACCTCCGGCGTGGCACATGTGCTCGAACACATGATGTTCAAGGGCACGAAAAATCACGCCGCCGGTGAATTCAACCGCATCGTTGCCGAAGCCGGCGGGCGCGACAACGCCTTTACCAGCCTCGATTACACCGCCTATTTCCAGCAGGTACCGAAAGCGGCGCTGGCGAAAATGATGGCGCTCGAAGCCGACCGCATGGCCAACCTCAAACTGACCGCCGAAGAATTCGCCCAAGAAATCAAGGTGGTGATGGAAGAGCGTCGCCTGCGCACCGAGGACAATCCGCGCGCACTGGTGCATGAAGCGCTCAACGCCACCGCCTATCGCGCCCATCCCTACCGCCGGCCGGTGATCGGCTGGATGAACGATCTGGAGCACATGAGCTGGCGCGATGCGCGCGCTTGGTACGAGCAGTGGTATGCACCGAACAATGCGATCCTGGTCGTCGTCGGCGACGTCGATCACCGCGAGGTCTTCCGCCAGGCGGAGAAGTATTTCGGCCCGATCAGGCCACGTGTGCTGCCCGAACGCAAGCCGCAACGCGAACCGGAGCAGAAGGGCATCCAGCGCGCCGTCGTCAAGGCACCGGCCAAACTGCCTTATCTGGCGATGGGCTGGAAGACGCCGCGACTGGCCGATGTCGCTGCCGACAGCGATCCCTATGCCCTCGAAGTTCTCGCCGCCGTCCTCGAGGGTCACGAAGCGGCGCGTCTGCCACGCCGCCTGGTGCGTGAGCAGAAGATCGCCCAGTCGGTCGGTGCCGGTTACGACGCACTGGCGCGCGGTGAACCGCTGTTCATCCTCGTCGGTCAGCCCGCCGAAGGACGCACGGTCGAAGAACTCGAAGCGGCATTGCGTGCCGAACTGCGTCACATTGCCGAAGAAGGTGTCGCCGAGACCGAACTGCAGCGGGTGAAGGTACAGTTGGTCGCAGCACAGACGTACAAGCGCGATTCGATGATGGCGCAGGCGATGGAGATTGGCCAGCTCGAAGCGAGCGGCTATTCCTGGCGCGACCAGGAACGGATCATCGAACGGCTGAAGGCGGTCACTGCCGCCGAGGTGCAGGCCGTGGCGCAACGCTATTTCATCGATGATCGGCTCACGGTGGTCCGTCTCGATCCGCAACCCCTCGATACCTTCCAACCGCGGCGCAGTTTCGCCGCCCCACGCCACTGATGAGCCACCGCTTGGGAAGCGCCGAAAAATGGCTGTGTGGACGTTTCGCGCTGCTCGTTCCCTCGCCGATCTGTTTGATGAGTCTCGTTCGCTGCGCGGCGTGCGCCTCCTGCTTCCTCCCGCTCACGGCTTTCTGCAGCGTTTCCTCGAGGAATTCACGATGCGCTATCTGATCGTGCCGTTGCTCGCCTTTTTTGCCATCGTCGCCCATGCCGGCGTGAAGATCGACCACTGGCAGACGGCGAACGGTGCGCGCGTCTATTTCGTCGCCAACGATGCCTTGCCCATCCTCGACATCGAGGTCAGTTTTGCCGCGGGCACGGCTTATGAACCGCCCGCCAAAGCCGGGCTCGCTTCGCTCACGCGGGGCCTGCTCGATACCGGCGCCGACGATCTCGACGAAGAAGCGATCGCCGCGCGGCTGGTCGATCTCGGTGCTCGCCTGGGCGGCAGCCTTGATACCGACCGCGCCAGCCTGAGCCTGCGCACGCTGACCGATGCCGAGCTGCGCTCCGGCGCCATCGAATTGATGGCGCTGCTGCTCGCCCGACCAAGCTTTCCGCCGGCGGTGCTAGCACGCGAGGCAGCGCGCACAATGGCTGCCATCCGTGAAGCCGACACGCGCCCCGAGGCGATCGCCGCCAAACGCTTTACCGCCGCGATCTATCCCGGGCATCCCTATGGTCTCATCCCGACCGTCGATACGGTAGCGGCGGTGACGCGCGATGATCTCATCGACTTTCATCGCCGGCATTACTCGGCGGTGCGCGCGACGGTGGCGATGATCGGTGCCATCAGCCGCGCGGAAGCGGAAGCGATCGCCGACCGGCTGACGCGCGATTTGCCGGTCGGCGCGCCGCTCGTCGCGCTGCCGAAAGTCAGCCCGCCCGGCACGGCGGTGCTGCGCTACGAACATCCGGCAACCCAGGCGCACATCCACATCGGCCTGCCGCTGGTGCGCCGCAGCGACGAGGCGATCTGGCCGCTCCTGGTTGGCAACTACATCCTCGGTGGCGGTGGTTTCGTCTCGCGGCTGATGAAGGAAGTACGCGAAAAACGCGGCTATGCCTACAGCGTTTGGTCCACCTTCACGCCGCGCCTGGTCGAGGGACCATTCCTGATCGCGCTGCAAACCCGCCGTGAGCAAACCGGCGAGGCCCTGCAGGTCGCCCGCCAGGTGCTCGACGACTTCATCGCCCAGGGCCCGACGGCGAAAGAACTGGCGGCAGCGAAAAAGAATCTCATCGACGGTCAGGCTCTGCGCATCGATAGCAATGCCAAACTGCTCGGCTATCTGACCCTGATCGGCTTTTACGGTCTGCCACTCGATTATCTCGACCAGTTTGCGCACAAGATCGCCGCCGTGCGCGCCGAAGATGTGCGGCGCGTCTTCGCCGAGCGCCTGCGGCCAGAACATCGGCTGACGGTCATCGTCGCCGGCGACTGAAGCGGTCGCGTGGCGCAGTTACGCATCACCGGCGGCCAGTGGCGCAGCCGGCGCCTCCAGGCCATCGACGCCCCTGGCTTGCGACCGACGCCCGACCGCGTGCGCGAAACGCTGTTCAACTGGCTGGGCCATGACCTGACCGGCCTGTCGGCGCTGGATCTGTTCGCCGGCAGCGGCGTGCTCGGCCTGGAAGCGGCCTCGCGCGGCGCAGCGCCGGTGCGTTTCGTCGAGCGCGACCGACGGATTCACGCCACCCTGAGCCGCAACCTGGCCCGCTTCGGCGGCGCGGACGCCGGGCTCCATGCCTGGCGCGGCGATGCGTTAGAATTCGCCGCTTTCGCTGTGGGCGAAACGTTCGACCTCGTCTTCGTCGATCCACCATACCGTCAGGGCTGGCTCGCTCGGCTATGGCCAGCGCTCGTAGCGCTGACCCGCTCTGGCAGCCGGATTTACGTCGAAGCCGAGGCGCCGGTCACGGCGCCGGATCCCTGGCAGATCTGCCGGCTAGGCCATGCCGGCCAAGTCCATTTTCACTTGCTGAGCCGCACCTGATTCTTTCATGAGCATTGCCGTCTATCCCGGCACCTTCGACCCGCTGACGCGCGGTCACGAGGATCTGGTGCGTCGTGCCGCGCGCCTGTTCGACCGCGTCATCGTCGGCATCGCCGTCAGCCGCGCCAAACAACCTTTCTTCACGCTCGAAGAACGGGTGGACATGGCGCGCCGCGTCCTTTCCGGCTTCGCCAACGTCGAAGTGTATGGCTTCGATTGCCTGCTGATGGACTTCGTGCGCGCCCATAATGCGAACATCGTCGTGCGCGGTCTGCGCGCCGTTTCCGATTTCGAATACGAATTCCAAATGGCCGGCATGAACCGCAATCTCTACCCGGACGTCGAAACCGTGTTCCTGACACCAGCCGAGCAGTACATGTTCATCTCGGCGACGATGGTGCGCGAGATCGCGCTGTTCGGTGGTGATGTTTCGAAGTTCGTCCAGCCGCTGATCATCACGCGGCTGATCGACAAGATCAAGCTCAAACAACACAGCCCCTAAAGGAGAAACCCCATGGCTCTGATGATCACCGACGAATGCATCAACTGCGATGTCTGCGAACCGGAATGCCCCAATGGTGCCATCTCACAGGGGGACGAGATCTACGTCATCGATCCGAACAAATGCACCGAATGCGTCGGCCACTTCGACACGCCGCAGTGCCGCGAAGTCTGCCCGGTCGATTGCATCCCGCAGGACCCGAACCACGTCGAAACCAAGGATCAGCTGATGGCCAAGTTCCTCAAGCTGACCGGCAAATGAGCGCCGGCCGCTGAGCCGGCCCGACCATCCCCCACGACGCAGGGTGGCCAACGCTGGTCGATGGAACACCGACGATACTGGCCCGACGTCGTTCTGCGCCATCGCGACAGGCGATCCAATCGAGGCGACGGCGAGAAAAGCCGCAATCCCCGCGCCAGCGGGAAACTCACGACAGCCGCAGCCAACAGACGACCCGCATGCGCAATACGCCACGGCGACCCATGCCGTCACCGCCGTGTTTCAGTGCCCATGATACGATGACCGTTTGACCGAAGCGAACTTTATTGATAGGATGCCGCCCCTTCGCCGGGTGGTTAGCTCAGTCGGTAGAGCAGCTGGCTTTTAACCAGTTGGTCACAGGTTCGAATCCTGTACCACCCACCAAGGGCTGTTAGCTCAGTTGGTAGAGCAGCGGACTCTTAATCCGTAGGTCGAAGGTTCGAATCCTTCACAGCCCACCAGCCAGATACGCCGCTGTGAAGTGGTCATGCGATGAGGATTGCATCTTGCGGTCGGCCAAATGTGATGGTGAGTGTGCGTGGATCGGCGCATCCAGGCACGGCGCATGATCAGGGGAAACGCTGAAGAAAGCCGCGTGCAGAAAGACGCAAAAGACGCACAGTTCGCAGCGGTCGCAGCCGAACACTACGTTTGCGTGGAACGACGCCTCGCCGCATCGGCCGGGTCCGCCAGAACCGGCCAGGCGTCGTTGGGAGCAGCGATGGAAGTGCCGCCACAGGTCGGAGTAGGGGTCGTCGAATCGAAAGTGGCACGCTTCGGCGCGCCGCTCATGCTGCGCAGCGGCTTCACGCTGCCCGGCTTCGAACTGGTCTATGAGACCTATGGCGAGCTGAACGCCGATCGGTCAAACGCCATCCTGGTCTGCCATGCGCTCTCCGGCAGCCACCATGTCGCCGGTTACTACGCCGGCCAACCGAAAAGCCAGGGGTGGTGGGACAACATCGTCGGTCCTGGAAGGCCGCTCGACAGCGAGCGCTTCTTCATCGTCGGCGTCAACAACCTCGGCGGCTGCCATGGGTCGACCGGGCCGCGATCGATCGATCCGGCGACCGGCCAGCCATGGGGGAGCCGTTTTCCCGTCGTCACCGTCGAGGATTGGGTCGAAGCGCAGGCGCGCCTCGCCGATCATCTCGGCATCGCGCAGTGGGCAGCGGTGATTGGCGGCTCGCTCGGCGGCATGCAGGCCCTGCAATGGACGATCCAGTATCCAGATCGTCTGCGCCATGCGCTGGTTATCGCCGCGGCGCCGAACCTGACCGCCGCAAACATCGCTTTCAACGAAGTGGCGCGGCAGGCCATCCTTTCCGATCCCGACTACGCGCTTGGCCACAAGCCGCGGCACGGTTTGCGCCTGGCGCGCATGCTCGGCCACATCACCTATCTGTCCGACGACCAGATGGCGCTCAAGTTCGGCCGACGGCGGCGGGCCGATGCCGGCAGTTTCGGCTTCGGCATCGAGTTCGAGATCGAGTCTTATCTGAACTACCAAGGTGACCGTTTCGCCGAGTCCTTCGATGCCGACACCTATCTGCGCATGACGCGCGCGCTCGACTATTTCGATCCGGCGGCGGCCACCGGCGGCGATCTAGCCGCCGCATTGACGCCGGCGCGGGCCGATTTCCTCGTCGTCGCTTTTTCGTCCGACTGGCGCTTCTCACCGGCGCGTTCGCGTGAGATCGTCAACGCGCTGATCCGTAACCGGCGCAACGTCAGCTATGCCGAGATCGCTTCGCGCCACGGTCACGATTCCTTCCTGCTCGCCGATGCGCAGTATCACGCCATCGTTGCCGCCTATCTGCAAAGGACCCGGACATGACCAAGGCCAGCACGCGCGCCGATTTCGAGGTCATCGCCGGCTGGGTGCAACCCGGCGAGACCGTGCTCGATCTGGGTTGCGGCGATGGGGCCTTGCTCAAACTGTTGCAGGAACAGCGCGGTGCGCGCGGCTGGGGGGTCGAGATCGATCCGGCGCGCGTGCTGGCCGCGGTACGTCACGGCATCAACGTCATCCAGTCCGACCTCGAAGAAGGCCTCGCCGGCTTCGAGGATGGCGCCTTCGATCACGTCGTGCTTTCGCGCACGCTGCAGACCATGCGCCATACGCAGCGTATCCTGACCGAAATGCTGCGCGTCGGCCGCGAGGCGGTCGTCTCGTTTCCGAACTTCGCCTTCTGGAAGAACCGCATGGCGGTGATGCAGGGCCGCATGCCAGTTTCGGATGATCTGCCGTACGAGTGGTATGACACGCCCAACTTGCGCTTTTTCAGCATCGACGATTTCGAGGTGCTGGCGGCGGAGATCGGCCTGAACGTGCGCGAGCGGCGCGTGCTCGACGATCGCGGCCAACCGGTGAGCGAGGAGGCGAATTTCCTCGGCTCGCTCGCCGTCTATCGCCTCGCCGGCGCCAGCCGTTGATCGCTCAGCGCATGCTCGCGCGCCTGATCGCCGGCTGGAAACTGCTCGCGGCGCTCTCGCCTCCCCTGCTGCGTGCCGAGCTCAAGAACGCAGCGATCGCCATCCACGTCGTCGCCGCCATCGCCTTTGGCCCGATCGGATTGATCGCCTCACTCATCGCGCACGCGTTGCTGCTGTCCTGGAAGCTTGGCGGCACGGTCGTGCCCCGAGCGGACGAGGGGCGACACGCTTCGCCGTTCCGATTCACCGAACCGCCGCACACCGCTGCGGCAGTTTTTGCTGGAGGATTTGCCATGCCTCGTCCCATCAAGATCGTCTTCTCACTGCTCGGCCTCGCCATGCTGCTGTGGCTGCTTTCGCCTTTCGCCATCGTGCCCGCTGGCCATCGTGGCGTCGTCACCACCTTTGGCAAAGTGTCGCCGGACGTGCTGGGCGAGGGGCTCCACCTGATCATTCCCATCGCCCAGGAAGTGCACCTGATCGATGTGCGCATCCAGAAGGGCGATGGCTCGGGTGATGCCGCCTCGCGCGACTTGCAGTCGGTGCAGACCTCGGTAGCGCTCAACTATCACATCGATCCGAAGGAGGCGGCCAATGTCTTCCGCGACATCGGCCAATCGGTCGGCGAGCGCATCATCGTGCCGGCGGTGCAGGAGGCAGTGAAGGCGATCACCGCGCAATACACCGCCGAAGAGCTGATCTCGAAACGGCCGGAGGTGCGCGATCACATCAAGGGCCTTCTCACCGAGCGCTTGTCGCGCCACGGTGTCGTCGTCGACGAGTTCTCCATCGTCAATTTCGCCTTTTCGCAGAGTTTCAACGAGGCGATCGAAGCGAAGACCACCGCCGAGCAGCTGAAGCTGAAGGCCGAACGCGATCTGCAGCGCATCCGTATCGAAGCCGAACAGAAGGTGACCCAGGCCAAGGCCGAGGCCGACGCGCTGGCCGTGCAGAAGCAGCAGGTGACGCCAGAGCTGATCCGACTGCGTGAGATCGAGAACCAACGCATGGCGATCGAGAAATGGGACGGCCGCATGCCGCAGGTCGCCGGCGGTGCGCTGCCGTTCATCAACGTCCAGCCGGCGGCGCGTTGAGCCTGCGGATCGTGCCCGGCGCTCTGGCACCGCTTCTGACGCGACGCATGCTGATCTGCGTCGCCACCGGCTTCACCTCCGGCCTGCCGCTGTTTTTGATCTTCAACCTGCTGCCGGCCTGGCTCAAGGACTTCGGCGTCGACCTAAAGATCATCGGCGCCTTCGCCCTCATCCAGATGCCTTACACCTGGAAATTCCTCTGGGCACCGCTGCTCGACCGTTATGTGCCGCCGCTCGGCCGCCGGCGTGGCTGGATCCTCTTCTGCGCCAGCGGCGTGCTGCTCACGATCGGTTGGCTGGGCCGTTTTTCACCGCGCGATGCGCTCGAAACGGTCGTGCTGCTGTCGGTGCTGCTCGCTTTCCTGTCGGCGACGCTGGACATCGCGCTCGACGCCTACCGGCGCGAGATCCTGCCCGATGCCGAACTGGGCCTGGGCAATGCCGTGCATGTCAACGCCTACCGCATCGCCGGCCTGGTGCCCGGCTCGTTGTCGCTGATCCTCGCCGAAACGCTGCCCTGGCCGAGCGTGTTCTGGATCACCGCCGCTTTCATGGCACCCGGCATCGTGTTGGCGCTGCTCGCGCGCGAACCAGAGGTCGTGCATCCGAAAACGCTGCGCGATGCGGTAGTCGAACCGTTTCACGAATTCATCGGCCGGGCGGGCTGGCGCGGTGCGTTGACCGTGCTCGGCTTCATCTTCCTCTACAAGCTGGGCGATTCGCTGGCCACCGCGCTCGCCACGCCGTTTTACATGGAGATGGGCTACGCCAAGGCCGACATCGGCCTGATCGCGAAGAATGCCGGTCTGTGGTCGGCGGTGGCCGGCGGTCTGCTCGGCGGCCTGTGGATGGTGCGCCTAGGCATCAACCGCGCGCTGTGGCTGTTCGGCGCCGTACAGGCGGTGACCATCCTCGGCTACGTCGGGCTCTCTGCACTGGGACCACAGGCGAGCATCGGGCTGAACGAGCGTTTGGCGCTGGCGCTGGTCATCGGTGCCGAAGCCTTTGGCATGGGGTTGGGCACGACAGCCTTCGTCGCCTACATCGCCCGCGCCACCCACCCCGCCTATACCGCGACGCAGTTCGCTTTATTCACCAGCCTCGCCGCGATGCCGCGCACCTTCATCAACGCCACGGCAGGGGTTCTCGTCGAGCAGCTGGGCTGGACGAACTTCTTCTGGCTGTGCTTCCTGCTCGCACTGCCGGGCATGGCTTTGCTCGTCAGGGTCGCGCCCTGGCGGTCGGCCGAGGCATCGTCGGGCTGCTGAAATTCGCATCGGCACGCTCGCCGTGCCGATGAGGCTGACTTTGGCGTCATGCCGCAGCGCCGAGATCGGCAATCTCGCGGATGACGTTGACGATGCGGGTGATCTGCTGCGACTGCTCACCGAGTTGCGCCGCGGTCGAAAATCTCGCCGGCATTGGTGGCCATCGTCCGCGCGTCCGAGGCAGTTTGACCACCAGATCCATGCTGGCGGTCAGTTGCTCGACTGCGGCGGCCATCGCCGCGACTGCCTCACTCTGCTCGCCGGAGCCCTCGCTGACCTGACGCGCCGTGCTGCTCATCTGTCGGGCGCTCTGGGCCAGTTGGCTGACGTCGCGCTCGACTCAGCCACTCTACCGGAAGTGACACGGGCCAGCCAAGCGTCGTCGGCGAAACGCTGAACAAAGGCGTGCGCCTCCTGCTTCCTCCCGCTTGCGACTTTGTCCAGCGTTGCCAAAAGTCAGCCGCTGCAGCACGGCGGCAAAAGTGCGCCGCATGCCGTGGCGCGTTATCCTTGTCCGCCGGAGGAACGAGCGCCATGACCCCATCTGCTCTGGCGTCGAACGACGCTTTGGCAGCGATCGCCAGTTGTTCATCGACCGAGGTGGTTGGAACCGGCCATGGATCGTTACGGCCACGCATCTTCGTGCAGATCGCCAGCTATCGCGATCGCGAATGCCAATGGACGCTGCGCGATTTATTCACCAAGGCGGCGCAGCCGGAACGCATTTTCGCCGGCGTCGTCTGGCAGTATGTTCCAGGCGAGGATGCGGACTGCTTCAGGATCGAAACGCGTCCCGAGCAGGTGCGACAGTTGATGGTGCATGCGCGCGACAGCCTGGGGGTGTGCTGGGCGCGCCATCTGGCGCAACGCCTGTGGCGCGACGAGGAATTCGTGCTGCAGATCGATAGCCATTCGCGTTTCGAGCCCGGTTGGGATGAGCTCCTGCTCGAACAGTGGGCCGCCTGCGAAAGCGAGCGCGCCTTGCTTTCGGCCTATCCACCCGCCTATCTGCCGCCGGACAAGCTCGAACCGGCGGTGACCTACATGGTCTGCGCCGGCTTCAATGATCAAGGCATCGCCATGATGCGCGCCTATTCGATGGCCCCGGCCAATGCGCCGTCGCGCCCGCGATTGGGCGCTTTCATTTCGGCGGGTTTCCTCTTCGGGCCGGCAGCGATGATCGGCGATGTGCCCTACGATCCCTATCTTTATTTTCATGGCGAGGAGATCAGTCTGGCGGTGCGATTGTGGACCTCGGGCTGGAATTTCTTTTCGCCCTGCAAGCCCATCCTGTATCACCTGTACAACACCGCCCAGACGCGCGAGTTGAAGTTGCGCGGCCTGCACTGGGAAGATCACCGCGATTGGGTGATCCACGACCGACGCTCGCTGGCACGCGTACGTCATCTGCTGGCCGGCGAACCTTGCGACGAACCGCTGGCGCTGCGCGAACTGGACCGCTACGGCCTGGGCCGTCAGCGCACGCTGGCCGAATATGAAGCCTTCAGCGGTCTTTCGTTCGCGCAGCGGCAGGTGGCCGAAAAAGCGCTCAAAGGGCTGTTCTCCACAACACCGTGAGCACTCTATGGTGTGAAAAGCGGCCGCAGCTCGATTGACAGCCAGCGGGCATCACGCAACAATCGAGTCCAATTCTGTTCAACCACTCTGGAGAAAATAACGATGCATGCTCGACTGAAGCTCGTTTCTTTGTCGATCGCCGCCGCGCTGGGCCTCGTCGCCTGCGGCAAAGAAGAACCCCCACCGCCTCCGCCGGTGCAGGCGCCGCCTCCGCCGCCACCGCTGGTCATCAAGCTCGGTCACGCCGCGCCGCTCACTGGGCCGCAAGCACATCTGGGCAAAGACAACGAAAACGGGGCCGTACTGGCCATCGAAGAAGTCAATGCCGCCGGCCTGAAGATCGGCAACCAGACGCTGAAGTTCGAACTGCTCGGCGAAGACGATCAGGCCGATCCAAAGCAGGGCACGCTGGTGGCGCAGAAATTCGTCGATGCGAAAGTCAATGCGGTGATCGGCCATCTCAATTCCGGCACCACCATTCCGGCGTCGAAGCTCTATTTCGATGCCGGTATTCCGCAGATTTCGCCCTCGGCGACCAATCCGGAGTATACGCGTCAGGGTTTCGCCACGGCCTTCCGCGTCATGGCCAACGACGAGCAGCAAGGCAAGGTGCTCGGCGAATACGCCGTACACGCGCTGAAGGCCAAGACGGTGGCGATCATCGACGACAAGACGGCCTACGGCGAAGGCGTGGCGACCGAGTTCAAAAAAGCGGCGGTCGCTGCTGGCGCCAAGGTGGTAGCCGAAGAGCACACCGACGACAAGGCGGTCGATTTCAAGGCCATCCTGACTAAGATCAAGGGCAAGAAACCCGATCTGGTGTTCTATGGCGGCATGGATGCGCAGGCGGGACCGCTGGCGCAGCAGATGAAGCAGTTGGGCATCAAGGCCAAATACCTGATGGCCGATGGCGGCTGCACGACCGAGTTCCACAAGCTGGCGGGAGACGCCGCCGAGGGCGCCTACTGCTCGCTGCCCGGCGTGCCGCTGGCCAAGATGCCCGGCGGCCCGGCCTTCGTCGAAAAATTCAAAACGCGCTTCAACACCGACATCCAGCTCTACGCGCCCTATGTCTATGATGCGGTGATGGTCGTCGTCGAGGCGATCAAGCGTGCTGGCTCGGCCGAACCGGCGAAGATCCTCGCCGAGTTGCCGAAGACTGACCATGCCGGTGTAACGGCGAGGATCGTTTTCGACGACAAAGGCGACATCAAAAACGGCGCGATCACGCTCTACCAGGCGGTGGGCGGCAAGTGGGATGCGCTTGAAACCATCGGCGGTCCGGCGCCCGAAGCGGTGGCCGCGGCGACCGGCAACATGGAAGGCATGGCGGCGATGGCCGGCATGGCCGGTGCGGGCGGCATGGCGGCGCCGGCGAGCGGCGGGGCGAAGCAATAAAGAGTCAGCCGCAACGGCGCCGCAAGGCGCCGTTTTTGCGCGCATCGGTCCGCCCTTGGCATGGATATCTTCCTGCAGCAGCTGATCAACGGCCTGACGCTAGGCAGCATCTACGCGCTGGTCGCGCTCGGCTACACGATGGTCTACGGTATCCTCGGCCTGATCAACTTCGCCCACGGCGAGATCGTCATGGTCGGCGCCCTCGTTTCGCTGGCCATCGTCAAACTGCTGCTCGCTGCCGGCCTGCCGCCGGCGTTGGTCGTGCTCGCCGGCCTCGGTGGCGCGCTGCTCATCTGCATGGCGCTTGGCCTGAGCATCGAGCGCGTCGCCTACCGGCCGTTGCGCGGCGCACCGCGTCTGGCGCCGCTGATCACCGCCATCGGCGTATCGATCGTGCTGCAGCAGCTGGCCATGCTTTTCTGGGGACGCAACTACCATTCGGTGCCGGTACTGCTGCCGGCCGAGGCGCACGAAATCTTTGGCGCCCGTATCACCGAACTGCAGCTGATCATCGTCTGCGTCGCACTGGCGACGATGGCGGGGCTTTGGCTGCTGGTCAGCCGCACGCGTTTGGGCTCGGCGATGCGCGCCACGGCCGAGAATCCGCAGGTGGCGGCGCTGATGGGCATCGACGCCAACCGCATCATTGCCGCCACCTTCGCCATCGGTTCGGCGCTCGCCGCGCTCGCCGGCGTGCTCGTATCGGCGAACTACGGTATCGCCCACTATCACATGGGCTTCATGCTCGGCCTGAAAGCCTTCACCGCCGCCGTGCTCGGCGGCATCGGCAACATCGCCGGGGCGATGCTCGGCGGTTTGCTGCTCGGCGTCATCGAGGCGCTGGGCGCCGGCTACATCGGCGAGCTGACCGGCGGTTTCCTCGGCTCGAACTACCAGGACGTGTTCGCCTTCTTCGTTCTCATCGTCGTGCTCGTCTTTCGGCCCTCCGGCCTGCTCGGCGAGAAAGTCGCCGAAAGGGCGTGAGCCAGCCTGGCTGCGAAAGTCAGGCCCATCGACACGGCGTTCGCCATGCACCCGTGGTACCGCCGTTACAATCGTCCCCTGCCCGACCGACCGACCGTGGAGCGTAGGACATGAAAGCTCGAGCGTCACAGCATCGCCGTCTGCTGCCCGGCCGGAGCCGCTTCGGCCGCAGATCGTGCGTCGTCTTGCTCATGCTCTTCAGCGCCATGGCCCAGGCGCAGGACATGGTCGTCATCGCCAACAAGTCGGTGAGCGGTAGCCTGAGTCGCGAGCAGGTGGCCAACAACTTTCTCGGCAAGTCGGTGTCGCTCCCCTCCGGGGGACGCGCCCAGCCGGTCGATCTGCCCGCCTCGAATCCGCTGCGCGAACAGTTCTACAGCCGGGTGACGGGCAAATCGACCGCCGAGGTGAAAGCCTACTGGGCTCGCTTGGTCTTCACCGGCAGGGCGCTGCCCCCCAAAGAAGCCCGCAGCAGCGCCGAAGTTCGACGCATCGTCGCCAGCACCTTCGGTGCGGTCGGTTATGTCGAACCAAGCGCGGCCGGCGAGACGGTGACCGTCATCTATCGCGATTGAGGTGATCCCGTGCGTTCCATCAAGGCTGTTTTCATCGCCGCTTGCGCCATCCTCGCCGTCGAGCTGTCGCAGGCACGCGCCGAAGTCCAGTTCATCGGTTCCGGCTTTCTCACCCTCGCCGCCGGCAAGATGCTCGGTGGCACGCGCGAGGGCGTGCTGGCCGATTTTACTTGCTGCTGCTTCGTTTCCGACTACGCTCAGGGCGGCGTGTATCAAGGTAAAGGCGGCCTGCAGTGGCAGCCAGACAGCAAACTTGGTCTGCAGAGCAGCGTCGTGCTACCCGAGCAACAGCTGCATTTCACCGGCCAGATCGTCGCCCGGGGCGCGCGCGACGGCAAGGTCAATCTCGAATGGCTCTACGGCAGCTGGCAGATCGACGACCGTTTTGCGCTGCAGTTCGGTCGCAAGCGTCTGCCGCTGTACTCCGATGCGCAGGACATCGGCGTCGCGCTGCCCTGGGTACATTTGCCGCCCCTGCTCTACGGCTGGGAGGCGGTGAATTTCAACGGTCTCAATCTGCTCTACCGCGACGACTGGGATGGCGTGCAGGCGACGGCGATCATACTCACCGGCAATGAGACGATCCGCGACTCGGGCATGTGGAAGATGACCACCGGGCGGCAGGCGCGTACCGACGTGCGCTGGCGTCGCATCGTCGGCGGTTATTTGGCGTCGGCGCATCATGGCGTCGAAGTGCGCGCCTCGCCTATCCGCACCCACACCAGCTCATGGACGCGCAATGCCGCCTGGAACTGGGACAGCGGCCAATATGACGCGACCTTGATCGACGACGACTGGCAAGATCGGGGCGAGCAGCGTTACACCGGCCTGGCCCTGGCCGTCGATCGCGCTGGCTGGCTGTTACGCGCCGAGGCGGCGCGCGTTGCGTTTCCGAACGTCGCCTGGCGCGACACAGTCTACATCGTGGCCATCGGCCATCGCTTCGGCCGCTGGCAGCCTATGCTTACCCATGCCCGTTACAAAAGCGCCCCCCACCAGCGAGGCAGGCGGCCCGGCCGATGCTTACGCGGGACATTCATCGCTCGCCCTGACGCTGCGCTACGACCTCGACGATCGCAGCGCGCTGAAAATCCAGTTCGACCGTCAGCGCGACGAGGCTGGAGTGCTGGCCGGCCCGACCAAGGGGCGCTCGCGTCTGCTGACCGTAGCCTATGACCGGGTCTTCTGATTCTCCGGCCGCAGCTGCCGGCCCATTCGCGCGCCTGCGTTCGCCCATCGCCGGTCTGTTGCTGCTCGCCGCCGGTCTGTTGCTGCTGCCCTTCGCGGTCGGCGAGTTGTTTGGACAGACCTGGGTGCGCGTCGCCGCCTTTGCCGCGCTTTATGTCATGTTGGCGCTCGGGCTCAATATCGTCGTCGGCTTCGCCGGTCTGCTCGACCTCGGTTACATCGCTTTCTATGCCGTCGGCGCCTATCTCTATGCCTTGCTCGCTTCCCCTCATCTGGGCATCGCCTTTCCGCATCTCTTCCCTGGCGGCGTGCATCTGTCGGCGTGGATCATCCTGCCTCTCGGCGCCGTGCTCGCCGCCTTGTTCGGCGTATTGCTCGGCGCACCGACCCTGCGCCTGCGCGGTGATTATCTGGCCATCGTCACCCTCGGCTTCGGTGAGATCATCCGCATCTTCCTCAATAATCTGAACAAGCCAGTCAATCTGACCAACGGGCCGAAAGGCATCAACCGCATCGACCCGCTGACCGTCGGCGATGCGTCGCTGACACGCGGCGTCGAGCTTTTCGGTCTGACTCTCCCCGGTCCGCATCTGCACTATTACCTGTTCGTCGCGCTGGCGCTGCTCGTGGTCATCATCGGCCTGCGCCTGCAGGACTCGCGCCTCGGTCGCGCCTGGGTAGCGATCCGCGAAGACGAGCTCGCCGCCAAGGCCTGCGGCATCGACACGCGCAATGTCAAACTGCTCGCCTTCGCGCTCGGCGCCTCGTTCGGCGGCATCGCCGGCGGCCTGTTCGCCTCGTTCCAGGGCTTCGTTTCGCCGGAGAGCTTCGGTCTGCTCGAATCGATCATGGTGCTGTGCATGGTCGTGCTCGGCGGCATGGGCCACATTCCCGGCGTGATCTTCGGTGCCATCCTGCTCACCGTCTTGCCGGAAGCCTTGCGCCATGGCGCAGCGCCGCTGCAAAAAGCGCTCTTCGGTCAGGTGCTGCTCGACCCGGAATCGCTGCGCATGCTGCTCTTCGGCTTGGCGCTGATCCTCGTCATGCTCTATCGGCCGGCTGGGCTGTGGCCCGAGGCGCGCCACCGGCGCGAACTGAGTAGCCAATGAGACCCGCGCGATGAGCCTGCTGGTCGAAGTGCGTGGCGTCAGCAAGCGTTTCGGCGGCGTGCAAGCGCTGGCCGACGTTTCGCTGACCATACGCCACGGTGAAATCTATGGCCTGATCGGGCCGAACGGTGCCGGCAAAACGACGCTGTTCAATGTGCTGACCGGCATGGTGCAGCGCGATGCCGGCGAGATCCTCTTCGGCGGCCGGCTGCTCGATACGCGCACTCCCCATCGCGTCACAGCCGCCGGTATTGCCCGCACCTTCCAGAACATCCGCCTGTTCGCCAACATGACCGCGCTGGAAAACGTCATGGTCGGCCGACATCGTCATGGCCGCACCGGCGTGCTCGGCGCACTGCTGCGCGATCGGCGCATGCGCACTGAAGAAGCGGCGATCCGCCGTCGGGCCGAGGAGCTGCTGCATTATGTCGGCATCGCCGATCAGGCCGAGCGACTGGCGCGCCATCTGTCTTATGGCGATCAGCGTCGCTTGGAGATCGCGCGCGCATTGGCCACTGAACCGAAGCTTCTGGCCCTCGATGAGCCGGCAGCCGGCATGAACGACAGCGAAACGGCCCAGCTGCGCACGCTGATTGAGGGCGTGTGCGCCGATGGCGTGACGGTGCTACTCATCGAGCACGACGTCAAGCTGGTCATGGGCCTGTGCGATCGCGTCGCCGTGCTCGATTATGGCCGCAAGATTGCCGAAGATACGCCCGAGAACGTGCGGCGCGACGCGGCGGTGATTGCCGCCTATCTGGGGACCGAGGTCCAAGATGGCTGAAGTGATGTTGCAGGCGACCGATCTGCGGGTGCGCTATGGCGGCATCCACGCCGTCAAAGGCCTCTCGCTGGCCATCGAGGCGGGCGAAATGGTTTGTCTGATCGGCGCCAATGGCGCTGGCAAGACCTCGACGCTGAAAGCCCTGGCGCGGCTTTTGCCGAGCAGCGGCGAGATTCGTCTCGCTGGTGAGCGCATCGATGCGCTGCCGGCGCATGCGATCCCGGCGCGCGGCCTGGCGCTGGTGCCCGAGGGCCGTGGCGTCTTCGCCCGCCAGACGGTGGCCGAAAACCTGCTGCTCGGGGCTTATCACCGCCGTGATGCGGCCGGTGTGGCGCGTGATCTCGAGCGCGTCTATGCGCTTTTGCCGCGCTTGGCCGAGCGGCGGGACCAGCTGGCCGGAACGCTCTCTGGCGGCGAGCAGCAGATGCTGGCCATAGGCCGGGCGTTGATGGGCCGGCCACGCCTGTTGCTGCTCGATGAACCGTCGATGGGTCTGGCGCCTTTGATGGTGCAGAAGGTCTTCGAGCTCATCAGACAAATTGCCGCCGAAGGCGTGACCTTGCTGCTCGTCGAACAGAATGCCCGCCTGGCGCTGCAAATCTGCCAGCGCGGCTATGTGCTGGAAAACGGCCAGATCACGCTGGCCGACCAGGCCGCGAACCTGCTCGCCGATGCGCGCGTGCGCGCCGCCTATCTTGGCGAATGAGCGGCGCGCGGCGAGCAGTCGATCACCCGCACAGCAAATGTATTCAGCGTTTCCCCAACGCCGCGAAGTAGCGGCCGCGGTCGTAGGATCGGAAAGGGAGCGAGCGGGCGTTGGTCAATCGCGGC
>Ga0209207_1000132_pt1 | contig 58580 bp, 50 predicted proteins | sample SaghotsprinmetaG_FD_184140 | JGI IMG/M metagenome (GOLD analysis project Ga0209207, IMG submission 184140) | Hot spring microbial communities from South Africa to study Microbial Dark Matter (Phase II) - Sagole hot spring metaG (SPAdes) (version 3) | ecosystem: Environmental > Aquatic > Thermal... | reverse complement strand
ACATGGTAGGCTGTTTGATAGACGCAATTGCGGTTCGTGACGACATCAACCATGCGCCGCAGTTGACACCACATGGTGCGCTTCGCGCACCCGCAATTGTGTAGTTTCTGTCTTTTTGAGCTGACTAGCGTCCCCGATTGCGACCGGACGGAGGGGTTTCATCGGCCGCGATCCGCGCTACTGACGGCATCACTCCCCCGCCAGCGGTAACCGCACGCGCCACCAGGCCGAGCCGAAGCCGCCCAGGCCGCCCGCTTTGCCAGCGGTGGCCACTTATGGCATCAACGGATGCCGCGCCGGCCCTATCGCCGCTCGGCGGCGTCGCTGCGCGCCGCCTCTTCTTCGAGCCCTTGGCGCATCGCCACCTGACTGGGGATGTTCATCGAATCCGTAAAACACGCCGATGCGGTAAGGCGCCGGGCCTTCGGCCGCCCGGACGACCGGTAGCGTCTAAAGTGGCAGCACAAGGGAAAAGACGGCGAAACGGGCGATGATGCGGCAGCGGTTTGCGCACCGGCGCGCCGTTTCCGGCGGGGGTGGCGTTCCACGCTAGAATGCATGCGCCGCAGGCTCGCGCATGTGGCGATGGCGGCGGGGATGGCGGAATGGGTAGACGCACTGGATTTAGGTTCCAGCGCCGCAAGGCGTGAGGGTTCGAGTCCCTCTTCCCGCACCACGGCGGCCGCGTGCAATGCCGGGCGCCGCTGGCCGCCGTGCCGATGGGGCTGACTTTTGGGCGCTGCTCTGCGCTTACTTGCGCCAGAAGGCCGGTGTCAGCACGACGAGCAGCGTGAAGATTTCCAGGCGGCCGAGCAGCATGGCGAAGATGCACACCCAGGTCTGGGCATCGTTCAGGCTGGCGAAGGTCATCGCCGGGCCGACGTCGCCGAGTCCTGGCCCCGTGTTGTTCAGGAAGGCGACGATGGCCGTCAAGCCGGTGAGTACGTCGGCGCCGAGCAACGCCATGAGCAGCGTCAGCACCACCAGCAGGCACATGTAGGCAAAACCGAAAGCGAGCACGGCGGTCAGCACGTTCGGCGCCACCGGTGCGTTGCCGAGTCGGATGGGCCAGATGGCGTCCGGGTGCATCGAGCGGATCAGCTCGCGATAGACCTGCTTGTAGAGGATGATCGCCCGCACCATCTTGATGCCGCCGCCGGTCGAGCCGGCGCTGGTGGCGAAGCTGCACAGGAAGAGCAGCCACAGCGGCGCGAAGATCGGCCACAGGGCATAATCGGTGTTGGCGTAGCCGGTCGTGGTGGCAATCGAGATGGTGTTGAAGGCGGCATAGCGCAGTGCATCGAATGGTTCGCCGTAGATGTCGTTCAGATTGAGATAAATGGCGATGCCGAATACGCTGCCGAGGACGACGATGAGATACCAGAGCACCTCCGGATCGTGACGATAGGGTTTGAGCGAACGGCCACGCACGGCAAGGAAATGGGTGGCGAAATTGATGCCGGCGAGCAGCATGAAAACGATGGCCACCGCCTCGATGGCTGGCGAGTTCCAATAGCCGAAGCTGGCATCGTGGCTGGAGAAGCCGCCTAGGCCCATGGTCGTGAAGGCGTGCATCACGGCGTCGAACCAGGTCATGCCGGCGAGATGGTAAGCGACGATGCAGGTCAGCGTGAAACCACCATAGACGACCCACAGCCCCTTGGCGGTTTCGGTCAGGCGCGGGGTGAGCTGGGTATCCTTCATCGGCCCCGGCGTTTCGGCGCGGAAGAGCTGGCGGCCGCCGATGCCGAGCAGCGGTAGCACCGCGACGGCCAGCACGATCAGACCCATGCCGCCGAGCCAGACCATCATGCCGCGCCAGAGATTGATCGACGGCGGCAGGCCGTCGAGTCCGCTGATCACCGTCGCGCCGGTCGTGGTCAGGCCGGAGACGGCTTCGAAATAGGCGTCGGTGAACGACAGGCCCAGTTGCAGCATGAGCGGCAGACCGGCGTATACGGGCAGCAGCGTCCAGACCAGCGCGACGAGCAGGAAGCCGTCGCGCACTTTCAGGTCGTGCCGGGCATGGCGCGCCAGCCACCACAGGCTGGCGCCGCTCAGGAAAGCGAGCAGGAAGGTTTCGTCGTAGGCGAATTCGGCGCCATCGGCCCACCACCAGGCACAGGAGAGCGGCACGAGCAGGGTGAGGGCGAAGCCCATCAGCAGCACGCCGAAGACGCGCAGTACCGGCCAAAAGCGTTTCATCGTCGCGATCCCAGATCGTGCATCAGACGAAGCCGAAGGAGACCTGGAACAGCCGCTCGACTTCGGGCACCTGTCGCTTGTGCGTGCAGAAGATGATGACATGGTCGCCCGTTTCGATCACCGTGTCGTGGTGGGCGATGAGCACGCGGCGGCGATCGTCGCCGGCGGCAGCGCGCCGGACGATGGCGCCGATGTGGGCGCTGGCGATGCGCGGCAACTCGTCGATGCGCCGGCCGACGACGCGCGATGTCCTGGCATCGCCATGCGCCACCAGTTCCAACGCCTCGGCCGCGCCGCGCCGCAGGCTGTGCACGCGCGCCACATCGGCGCGCCGCACATGGGTGAGCAAGGTGCCGATCGACACCTGCGCCGGCGAGATGCCGATGTCGATCGGCCCGCCCTGCACCATGTCGGCATAGGCGTGGCGGTTGATGACCGCGAAGACGCGCCGGCAGCCGAGGCGCTTGGCCAGCAAGGCGGCCATGATGTTGTCCTCGTCATCGTTGGTCAGCGCGAGAAACATGTCGATCTCGTCGATGTTTTCCTGCATGAGCAGGTTTTCGTCGGTGGCTTCGCCGCCGAGCACCAGCGTGAGCTGCACGGCGATGGCTTCGGCGCGTGCCCGGTCGTGTTCGATGAGCTTGACGGTGTACTGGTTCTGCAGCGCGGCGGCGATGCGCGCGTCGATGCCCGGCGGCAGATGCTCGCGCATGGCGCGGATCGCGCTTGCCGACCAGCAGGGCGCCCGGATAAGCGCGCACCGCGACCAGGCTGACGTGACCGGCGGCGAATTCGAGCATCTGCAGTGCCTCGGGAAACTCGATCAGCTTGGCGATGTAGTCGGTGATTTCCTGCTCGGGGCAGATGGCGTAATCGACGGCAAAGTTGTCCTTGTCGAGCAGGAAGGGATCGAGGAAGTCCGGCGAGCGCAGCCGGGCGATGCGGGTCGGCACATGAAAGACGCAGCGCGCGATCTTGCAGGCCACCAGATTGGTCTGGTCGGACTGGGTCACCGCGATGAGCAGATCGGTGTCCTCGATGCCGGCCAGCCGCAGTACCGAAGGGTAGGCGGCGTTGCCGGTCAGGGTGCGCACGTCGAGCCGGTTGGCCAGGCGGGCGAGGCTGTCGGCGCTTTGGTCGACCAGCGTGATGTCGTTGGCCTCGGAGGCCAGCGCCTCGGCGACGCTGGCGCCGACCGGGCCGGCGCCGAGAATCAGGATTCTCATGCCATGAATGTCCGCAATGATTTGCTGACCGGATGGATGGGTTTCCCCGGTCGGGCGAAGCCCGCCCCACGTCAGCCCGGCCGGCACGGCGCCGCGGCGGCTCAATGGCCGCCGCTTTTTTCCGCCGAGAGCTTATCCATCAGCGCGAACAACACGCCGGAGATGACGAAGGTCATGTGCAGGCCGATCTTCCATGCCAGTTGCTCGTTCGAGTACGCCTCGGTGTGCACGAAGGCCTTGAGCAACTCGATGCCGGAGATGGCGACGATCGAGCCGATGACCTTGATTTTCAAATCGGAGAAGGTGACATGCCCCATCCACTCCGGCCGGTCTTCGCTCTCGGCGGTGTCGATCTTCGAGACGAAGTTCTCGTAGCCGGCGAAGATGATGATCAGGAGCAGGTTGGCGACGAGTACGACGTCGACCAGGGTCAGCACGCCGACCATCACCTGGCCGCCCTCGGCGGTGAGTACGGTCGGCAGCAGGCCAAAAAATTCCTTGACGAATTTGACGAGCAGGAGGGCGATGGCGCACACTAGCCCGACATAAAAAGGCGCCAACAGCCAACGGCTGGCGAAAATCAGGCGTTCGAGTCGGTGTTCATACTGTTTCATGTCGGGTCCTCGCGCTGGGAAATGGTCTCATCGATCCGTTGTGGTCGTGACGCCGACGAGATGGGTTGAGCAGGGCGGGAATCAAATCGTAAAGATTAATGGCTTGATTGGAAGATTTTTTGACAGATGCCCGAACGGCGCGGGCCGCGTTGCGGCACTGCGACAACGCCCGGCCGGCGTTCGGCCGGCACCGGCCATCGCGGCGGCACCGCCCGGGGCGCCGGACTGCTACAATCGGAGCGGCTCCCCGAAGGAAATCGATCATGTGTTCGTCCCCGTCCGTTCATCGCCTGCTGACCATCGTCGCGCTGCCGCTGTGGCTCGCTGCCGCTGCGCCGGTGCAGGCGCAGGCTGCGCGGCCATCCGGCCTGCAGCCTCTGCCCGAAGTGCCGCCGCCGGCCGGCGTCGATCTCGATGCCGCGCTCGAACCGGAGGTGACGATCAGCAAGCGCGGCGAAGACAAGGTCGAGGAATTTCGCCTCAATGGCAAGCTCTACATGCTGCGCATCACGCCGCCGCACGGCCGTTCGTATTACCTGATCGACGAGCAGGGCAGCGGCAGCTGGGTGCGGCGCGACGGCCCCGATACCGGGCTGCGCGTGCCGATGTGGGTTATCCACGGCTTCTGATCCCAGCGCGGCATCCACGCGCAGGCGGGGCGCGCCGGGCTGCCGTGGCGGAGCGATTCCCTTACCCATCTTGCAGACCTGAAAGGCGGACCGCGATGGCCGATTTCGATCAGTTCGTTCCTGTCCTGAAGCCCGCCGCCGGCGGCCCCGAGCCGCGTCGGGTAGGCGGCGAACGCGCGATGCAGTGGTTGCTCGAGGGCTGGCGCGGTTTCATGGCCGCACCCGGCGTCTGGCTGGGCATGACCGTCGTCTTCCTGCTCATCCAGATCGTGCTGGGCATGATTCCGTTCCTCGGCGGACTTGCCGCCGCCTTCCTCGCGCCGGTACTCACCGCCGGCCTGCTGTTCGGTTGCCGGGATCAGGCTGCCGGGCAGCCCGTGCAGTTCGAGACCCTGTTCGCCGGCTTCCGCCAGCGTACCGGCGAACTGGTGCTGCTCGGCGTGCTGGCGTTGGCCGGCATGCTGGTCATCGTGCTGCTGGTTGGCGTGCTGGCTGGTGGCGGTGCGCTGACCGGCGCGCTGCTCGGTGGCGGCGCTGGTGTGGCGTTTGCGGCCGGCGCGGCCTTGGTGGTGGCCTTGCTGGCCCTCGTCCTGCTCATTCCTTACACGATGGCGCTGTGGTTTGCCCCGGCGCTGGTCGGGCTTTCCGGCTGCGCCCCGGTCGATGCCGTCAAGCGCAGCCTGATGGCCTGTCTGCGCAACTGGCTGCCGCTCACCGTCTATGGCCTGGTCGTGCTGGTGCTGACGGTGGTGGCGATGATCCCTTTCGGGCTCGGCCTGCTGGTGCTTCTGCCGGTGATCGTCGGTTCGATGTACGCCTCCTGGCGTGACATCTTCGCCTGATTTCCCGTCGCCATGCAGGCTGCTCGGCTGCCCGCCCGACGGGGGATCTTCTGGCTGATCGCCGGTTTCCGTCTCTACCGCAACAATCCGCCACTGCTCACGGCGGTGACGCTCGGCTATCTGCTCGGCATGCAGTTGCCGCTCATCCTGCTACCTTTCATTGGCCCCTTCCTGTTGCCGCTGCTGCTGCCGATGCTGACGCTGGTGGTCGGCAATGCGGCGCGCATGGCCGAGCGCGAGCAGATGCGGCCGGAGGGGCTGTTCGCGCATCTGCGCGCTCAGCGCGGGCCGCTTCTGCGTTTGGGCGGCATACAGCTGGCCGGCGCCATCATGCTCTTGCTGCTGATCATGCTCGTCGAGGGCGGTGAGCTGCGCGAACTGAATGCCCAGGATCCGCAGACGCTGGCCGTGTTAGGCCGCCTGCTGCTGCTCGCCACGCCGCTTCTGCTCGCCTTCTGGTTTGCCCCTTTCCTCGTCGGCTGGGATTGCGTGGCGCCGGTGAAGGCGGTGTTCTTCAGTTTCGTCGCCGCCTGGCGCAACTGGCGCGCCTTCCTGGCCTACACGGCGGGGCTGGCGCTGGTGGCGGTGCTCGCTCCCGGCTTGCTGCTCATCCTCGCCGGCAGCCTGTCGCCGTCCTTGCTCAATATCCTCTTCGTCGTCGTACGCGTGCTGCTGCTCTTCGTGCTGGCACCGGTGCTCTCGGCCAGCGTCTATGTCAGCTACCGCGACGTCTTCCATGCCCGTCCGGGCGACGAGGCGCTGCCGGCCGGGGAAGGAGACGAGCGTGACGAAGATGAGGCGGGTGAGGGCGATGCTGCCCACCGCTGAGCCGGCTTGAGGAAGGCGCGGCACCCGAGAGTCAGTCCCGTCGGCACGGCGGTCGGCTGAACATGCCCGTTTCCTTCGGCCATCCGCACGACGCCATCGACTGGGGCGTCGTCCTTGTCTTCGCCGTCGTCTATCTCGGCATGTTCCTCGGCGGCCTGCCGCGGCTGAAACTCGACCGCGCCGGTGTGGCGCTGCTCGGCGCCATCGCGGTCATCGGCATCGGCGCCCTCGACACACAGCAAGCGGCCCAGGCCGTCGATCTGCCCACCGTGCTGCTGCTGTTTTCGTTCATGGTCGTTTCGGCGCAGATGCGCTTGGGCGGCTTTTACGGCGCAATCACCGCAGGCGTCGCCAAGCTGCCGCTGGCGCCGGTGGGGTTGCTGGCCGTGCTGCTCGTCGTCGCGGCGTTGCTGGCGGCGGTGTTTTCCAATGACATCGTCTGTCTAGCGATGACGCCGATCGTCGCCCGCCTGTGTCTCACCCGGCGCCTGCCGCCGCTGCCTTTTCTGGTCGGGCTCGCCTGCGCTGCCAACATCGGTTCGGCGCTGACGTTGATCGGCAATCCGCAGAACATGCTCATCGGTTCGGTGATGCGGCTCGGGTTCGCCGATTACCTGCGCGCGGCACTGTTGCCGGTGGCGCTCTCGCTGCTCTTTCTCTGGCTGTGGTTGAGCTGGCAGTTGCAACGTCGGCCAGTCGGCGGCTCACCGCCGCCGGCCGGTGCGCAGGCGGGCGACGGGAACGACGATGCTCCGCCTTTCGATCGCTGGCAGACGGTAAAGGGTCTACTGGTTGCCGGCACGCTGCTCGTCGTCTTCCTGTTCACGGACTGGCCGCGCGAGGTGGCGGCGCTGATCGCCGCCGGCGTGCTGCTGCTGTCGCGCCGTTTCCATTCCTCGCATGTGCTCGGCTTCGTCGATTGGGAACTGCTGGTGCTGTTCATCGGCCTGTTCGTCGTCAACGCCGCCTTCGAACACACCGGGCTGGCCGCCGAGGCGGTGGCCTATCTCGCGACGCGTGGCGTCCATCTACAGGAGGCCGGCCCTTTGCTCGTCATCACCGTGTTGCTGTCGAATCTGGTTTCGAACGTGCCGGCGGTGATGCTGCTGCTGCCGCACGTCGAGGGCGCGCCGGCAGCGACGCTGCTGGCGTTGGCCAGCACCTTCGCCGGCAACCTGCTCCTGGTCGGCTCGATCGCCAACCTGATCGTCGTCGATCTGGCGCAGAAATCCGGCATCGACATCGACTGGCTCGATCACGCCCGCATTGGCCTGCCGGTGACGCTGGTTTCGCTGGCCATCGTCGCTATGTTGGTCTGATGCGGTGGATTCAGCCGGTCGCGGTCTGGCCGTCACGCGGCTCGTTCCAACCTTGGCTCAGTGCCGGTTTTGCAACCACTGTGTCAGCGCGCGCTCGTAGGTCGTGATCAGGGCCGGCGGCAGGACTGAGGATGGTTTGAAGGCCAGGCGCAATGGCCCGTCGTCGCGCTGCAGATCGGCGCCGAAAGCATCGAGGCCGAGCAGGCGGACGCCCGGCGGCAGCCGGGCGGCCAGCGTCGGCAGCAGCGCTTCCTCGCTGGCCAGTTCGAGATGCGGCAGTTCGTCGATGGCCCGGCCTTCGAACCAGCCGGCCATCGCGAAACCACCGACCGGCCGGGCGCGCCGCGGCTGGAAACGATAGAGCGCGAAGTCGCCGAGCTGGGTCAGTGGCTCGGCTTCGGGCAGGTAGCGCAGGAAGCGGCGCAGCATCGCCGCCGGCTCGGCCATCGGCTGCAGATGGCCGATGAGCGTGACGCGCGGCGTTTCGTAGCCCTGGCGCGGCCCCTGCAGCAGCAGGCTGGCGCGGTCGTCGGCGGCGATGTTGCGCGCGTGCTCGGCCAGGTGCGACAGCAGCATCACCGGCCGGTGGCGCTCGTCCGGGACGATGCGCACCTGCGAGGCATAGGGAAAGCCGGGCATTGCCTGCGCGTGCGTCGCCAGCACCGCGTCGCGGCCGCCATGCAGCAGATCGAGATAAAGCGCCAGCCGCTCGTTCATCGTCACAGCCTCCAGGCGAGCAAGTCGTCGGCCTGGCGCAGGCGGCCGGAGAGCACGCGCGCGATGTTGCGGTAGATCTTGAGGCCGATTTCGGGGCTGACCTCGAGCGCCGGCTCGCCGATGCGCACGAGCACACAGCGGCTCAACGCGATGACCGAGGCCGAGCGCGTTTCCTTGTCGGCGAGCGCCATTTCGCCGAAGCTGTCGGCAGCGGTCAGTCGGGCGAGTTCGATCTCGCCGCGCCGGCCGCGTTTGGTGACCTGGGCTTCGCCTTCGAGGATCAGGTACATGTGATGGCCGACGCTGCCTTCACTGACGATGGTCATGCCCGAGTCGTAGGTGCATTTTTCGGCCCGGGCGAGCACCTCGGCGATCTCGGCCGGCGCTAGGCCGGCAAAGGCCTTGACGCGCTCGGCGAGCTTGTGCAGCAGTTTCTGCAGATCGTAAAAGGCGAATTCCTCGCGCAGCCAGCTCATCGTTCGATGCTCGTCAAGGGCGGATGAAAGTCAGCTCGGTTGGCACGGTGCTCGTCCCGTTAGGGCGTTCTGGCTTCGAACGACGTTGGGCCAGTGTCGCTGCACTTCCATCGACCGTGCCAGAACCCACCCTGCGGCGTTGGCGCCGCGCTCAGCGCAGTACGGCGAGCAGTTCCCGTTCCAATTGTACGAGACTGGCGGGGCGAGCCAGTTCGCTGCCGCTGACGACGAAAGTGTCCTCGACCCGTTCGCCCAGCGTCGTGATGCGTGCCATGTGCAGCTCGATGGCATGTTCGGCCAGGATGATCGCCACGGCATAGAGCAGACCGGGACGGTCCGCGGCAGCGAGCGAAAGCAGGTGCCGGCCATCCTTCTCGTCTGGCCGGATCGATACCACCGGTTCGAGCGGGAAGTGGCGCAGCTTGCGCGGCAGCCGGAAGACCGTCGGCGGCGCGAGCGGCGGCTGGTGCGTCAGTTCTTCGGTCAGCTCGTGTTCGACGATGGCGATCATGTCGCGTAATGGCAGCGCATCGCCGGCATCGAGCAGCACGAAGCTATCGAGCGCATGGCCGTGGCTGGTGGTGTGAACCTTGGCCTCGGCAATCGAAAATCCGAGGCGGGAGAAGAAGCCGCACAGGCGGGCGAAGAGACGGGGCTGATCGGGCGTATAGACGAAAACCTGCAGCCCCTCGCCGACTGGATTGATGCGCGCGTGCACCACCGGTGCCGCGGTCTCCGGCTGGTTCCACAGATGGCGGGCGTGCCAGGCGATTTCCTCGGCATCGTGGCGCAAGAAATAGGCGGCGTCGAGCCGCTGCCACAGCGCCTCTTCGACGCCGGGGCGCAGGCCGTAAAGCCGCAGGCGGTTGCTGGCCAGATGCTGCTTGTCTTCACCGGCAGCGGCGGGCCGATCGCCACGCAGCAGGCGGCGCGTAGCGCGGAAGAGGTCTTCGAGCAGCTTGCCTTTCCAGGCATTCCAGACCTTCGGACTGGTGCCGCGGATGTCGGCGACGGTGAGCAGATACAGAGCCGTTAGACGTCGCTCGTCGCCGACGACGCGGGCGAAGCGGCCGATCACCTCCGGATCGGACAGATCCTCTTTCTGCGCCACGCGCGACATGGTCAGGTGTTCGCGCACGAGAAAGACGACCAGTCCGGTCTGGCTTTCGTTCAGGCCATGACTGCGGCAGAACCGGCGGGCATCGCGCATGCCGAGCAGCGAGTGATCGCCACCGCGTCCTTTGGCGATGTCATGGAACAGCGCGGCGAGATAAAGCAGCCAGGGCTCATCGAAAGAGGTGATCAGGCGCGTGCACAGCGGATATTCGTGCGCATAGTCGGCGAGCGTGAAACGGCGCAGGTTGCGGATGACCTGCAGGATGTGCTGATCGACGGTGTAGACGTGAAACAGGTCGTGCTGCATCTGGCCGACGATGCGGCCGAAAGCGGGCAGATAGTGACCAAGAATGTCATACTGATTCATGCGCCGCAATTCGTGCGTCAGGCCGCGGCGCTGCTGGAACAAGCTGAGGAAGAGGGCGCGGTGTTCCGGATGGCGGCGGAAGGCAGCATCGAGGCGATGGCGTGCCCGCCACAGCGCGCGCAGCGTGCGCGCAGTCATGCCTTTGAGCTCACCGCGTTGCTGCATGAGCAGGAAGGCTTCGAGAATGGCGCGCGGCTGGCGTTCGAACAGGTCGTCGCTGCGCATGTCGAGCAGTTCGCGCACCATCTGGAAATGCTCATCGATGACGATGGGCTCGATCTGACGGCTGGGGAAAAGCCTTTGGCCGAGGTTCTGCAGCAGCAGGGTGTTGAGCTGGGTGACCAGTTTGGCGTTGCGGTAGTAACGCTGCATGAACAGCTCGGAAGCTCGGCGCGTGCGGCTGGCGCCGATGCGGAACTGGGCGGCCAGGCTTTCCTGGTGGTCGAAGAGCAGACGGTCTTCACGCCGGCCGGTCAGCAGATGCAGGCGAATGCGCAGGTTGCGCAGGAAATCTTCGCTGCGTTGCAACTGGCGCACCTCGCCGTCGGTGATCAGGCCATGCCGGGCCATCTCGCGCCACTGGCTGCCCAATCCGGCAGCGCGCGCCACCCACTCGATGGTTTGCAGATCGCGCAGACCGCCCGGACTTTCCTTGCAGTTCGGTTCCAGGCTGTAAATGGTATCGGCATGGCGAGCATAGCGTTCCTCCTGTTCCAACCGTTTGGCCTTGAAGAAGGCGACCGGATCGAGCTGGGCGGCGAAGGCAGTGGAGAACGCGTCGAACAGCGCCGCATTGCCGATCAGCAGGCGGGCTTCGAGCAGATTGGTCTGCACGGTGACGTCGCGCACTGCCTGTTCCAGGCATTCTTCGATCGTGCGCACGCTGTGACCGATTTCCATGCCGACATCCCACAGCAGGCCGATCAGTCGCTCGATCACCGGCGTGCTGGCCAGCACATGGCCGTCAGGCACGAGGATGAGGATGTCGACGTCGGAACCGGGATAGAGCTCGCCGCGGCCATAACCGCCGACTGCCGCCAAGCTCAATTCGGCCGGCAGCGCCAGAGCGTGCCAGATGTCGCGCAACAGGCGGTCGACGACGCGCGCTCGGCCGGCGAGCAGTGCGCGCGCGCCGCCGCCGGCGAGGAAAGAGGCGTTGAGCGGCGCCTGGGCGGCGCGCAGGTGCTGGCGCCACGGACCGGCATCGACGGCAGGAACGTCGGTCACCGATGGTTCAGGGCAGATGGGCCGGGCGGGGCGGGGCGCCAGCCGACAGCGTCAGCACATCGACGCCGGTTTCGGTGACGGCGACGGTGTGTTCCCATTGCGCCGACAGGCTGCGGTCCTTGGTGACGATGGTCCAGCCGTCGGGCAGTTCCGAGACGGCGGCTTTGCCGGCATTGATCATTGGCTCGATGGTGAAGGTCATCCCCGGCTCCAGCCGCATGCCTTCGCCCGGTTTGCCGTAATGCACGACCTGCGGCTCCTCATGAAAGCTGCGGCCAATGCCGTGGCCGCAGAACTCGCGCACCACCGAGAAACCATTGCGCTCGGCATGGCGCTGGATGGCGGCGCCAACATGGCCGAGCGTGTTTCCCGGCTTGACCTGGGCGATGCCGAGCCAGAGGCATTCGAAGCAGACCTGGCACAGCCGGCGCGCCAGGATGCTGGTCTCGCCGCCGACGATGAACATGCGGCTCGTATCGCCATGCCAGCCATCCTTGATGGTCGTGACGTCGATATTGATGATGTCGCCCTTTTTCAGCGGGCGTTCGCCGGGAATGCCGTGGCAGACCTGATGATTGACCGAGGCGCAGATCGATTTCGGGAAAGGCGGATAGCCCTTCGGGGCGTAGTTGAGCGGCGCCGGCGTGCAGCCTTGCACATCGACCATGTAATCGTGGCACAAGCGGTCGAGTTCGGCCGGCGAGACGCCGGGCTTGACGTAGGCGCCGATGTAGTCCAGCACTTCGCCGGCCAGGCGGCCAGCGACGCGCAATGCCTCGATCTCTTCGGCATTTTTAAGGATGATGGCCATGTTTTTTCTTGTTGTCGGGGATTGGTGGGTTGATTCTACTCCGCCGGTACAGCCGGCGTTTGCACCCGACGGCTATGGGTGGCGTCGGTGGCGAGGCTGTTCAGACCCAGCACAGCGCCCGGTTCGGCGTTTCCCCTGGCGTGCTTCATGCTTGGAACGGGCTGGGGCGAGGCATTACAGTTTCAGCTTCGTCCGGTCGTAACAGCAGCCGAAATCAGGGAGGTCATCATGAAACACGTCTGCACTCAGCGCACGGACCTCGACGAACTGATCGGCGGCGAACAGGCCGTGGTGTGCGATCGCGAATGCCGTTATGTCTTCCGCTACGGACCGCTGGCCGAGGCGATGCGCCGCGACGAGGAGTTGGTCCTCGAGAACAGCGCCAGTCTGTCGCTGCCGATGCGCGCCAAGATCCGCATGCTGCTCGACCGCCTGTTCATCGCCGAGACCGAGGAACTGATCCAGCCCGGGCACCGCTTCCGCGTGATCATGGCCTAAAGAACGAACGTGGCGCGCATGCTAAAATGCGCAGTTCCCGCTCAGCGACTGCGCCCGATGGGCACGGCGGCTGGGCGGGGAACCACCCGGAATGGTGCGGCGCGAACGTTGCGGATGGAGACGCGGACATGGCGAACGCTGTTCGCCTTTTTTTCGTCGTTCCAACGTCGTTTCATCGGCGACGGTGAGCGCCGGGGCCTGCTCCCGACCGCTCCGGATGGCGTGGGCGCGCCGCCGCCTGCCTCTTTCCACCCGCATCCTTCCGGAACGTCCGCATGTTCGATCTCGTTCGCAACAATCCCAGGGTGGTTCAGGGCATCCTGGCCCTCATCATCCTGCCGTTTGCCTTCTGGGGCATCGATTCCTATGTGCGCAATCCCGGCGACGTCGAGGTAATCGCCGAGGTCGGCGACAGCACGATTCTGCGCCAGGAGTTCCAGCAGGCGCTGCGCGAACGGCAAGATCGCCTGCGGCCCTCGCTCGGTGGAGCCGATCCGGCGCTGCTCGACAGCCCGGAGTTGCGCCGCAGCGTGCTCGATCAGCTCATCAATCAGCGCCTGTTGCTGCTGGCGGCGAGCAAGGCGCATCTGACCGTTCCGGATGGACAGCTGGCGCAGTTCATCGCCGGCATACCCGGTTTGCTGGTCGATGGCAAGTTCTCGAAGGAACGCTATGCCGCCTTCGTCGCCAGCCAGGGCACGAGCGAGGAGTATTTCGAGGCCCGTCTGCGTCAGGATCTGGTCATGCAGCAAATGCTGGCCGCGACCGGTGATGCCGCGTTGTCCGGCCGTACCGGCAGCCGCGCTTGGCTCGCGGCGCAGCTCGAATCGCGCCGTTTCGAGGAACTGCCGCTCGACGCCGGCCAGTTCGTCGGCCGCGTCACGCTGGCCGAAGATGCGGCGGCCAAGCACTATGAGGCGAACCGCGCGCGCCATGCCTTGCCCGAACAGGTGCGGGTCGAATATCTGGTGCTCAGTCAGCAGCAGCTGGCCGAGCAGGTGCGCATCGAGCCGGAAGAGGTGCGCCGCGCCTTCGATGCCCATGCCGACCGTTATCGCAGTCCCGAGGAGCGGCGCGCCAGCCATATCCTGCTGACGCTCGACAAGGACGCACCGGCGGCGGCGGTGGCAGCGGCGGAAAAGAAGGCGGCGGAACTCGTTGCCGCCGCGCGCGCCAGGCCGGCCGATTTTGCCCGGCTGGCGCGGGAAAATTCTGCCGATCCCGGGTCGGCGGCCCATGGCGGCGATCTGGGCTGGTTCGGGCGCGGCATGATGGTCAAACCCTTCGAGGAGGCAACCTTTGCCCTCAAGGAGGGTGAAATCTCGGCACCGGTGCGCTCCGATTTCGGTATCCACATCATTCATCTGACGGGCATCAAGCCCGCGCGTCTGCGACCGTTCGAGGAAGTGCGCGGCGAAATCGAGGCGGAACTGCGGCGCGAGGCAGCGGCGCGCAAGTTCCACGAAGTGGCCGAAGGCTTCAGCAACCTGGTTTATGAACAGGCCGATTCGCTGCAGCCGGCGGCGGAGAAGTTTCATCTGCAACGCCAGACGAGCGGCTGGCTGATCCGGGGAGGACGTTTGCCGCCACCGTTCGATGCCCCCAGGCTGGCGGCAGCGATATTCGGCGAGGAGGCATTGGTTCACAAGCGCAATACCGAGGCCATCGATGTCGGCCAGAACACGCTGGTGGCGGCGCGCGTGATCGAGCATCGGCCGGCGACGACGCGACCGTTCGCCGAGGTCAAGGCGGAAATCGAAAGGCAGCTGATCCGCGAGGAAGGGCTGAAGCTTGCCCGGCAAGAAGGCGGCGCGATGCTGGCGCGCCTGCGCCAGGGTGACCGGGTCGATGGCTCGTGGCGACCGGCCCGTGAGCTGACCCGTGCCGCTCCGGCCGGTCTGGCGCCCGAAGCGGTACAGGCCATTTTCGCCGCGTCGGCCGACACGCTGCCGGCTTATGTCGGCGTCGATACGCCGGCTGGCTATTCCCTCTACCGCGTCGTTGCCGTCACGCCCTATCAACCCGGGACGGAAGGCGAGCGGTTGGCACCGTTCGCTCAGGCGCTGGGGCAGCAGTACGAGCGCATCATCGCCGAAGAGGAGTTCCTCGCCTGGCTCGAAGCGCTGCGCAACCGTCACGGCGTGAAGCTGCGGCCGGGCGCCATCGAACGCAAGGATTGAATGCGGGTATCGTTCCGGCCGGGTGTCGCCGTACTGGCGGAGCTGACTTTCGCTGTGTGCGCTGCGGCCGATCTGGGGAAAAAAACGTGACACGAAGCGCTGCGCCCGTTCCCGGTGGCCTGTATGAGGCGGGCGACCCTGCTTCGCCGCCGACCGGAGCACCGGCGGCCGACGAAACGCCGTTGCAGCACACGTTGACCGCACGACTGTCGGTACTGCTGCTCAGCCTGCTGCTGGTCACACTCGGCGTGTTCGCTATCGTCGTCGAGCAGGTACACAGTACCCGTTTGCGCGATCTGCTCGCCAGGCAGCAGTTTGCGACGGTCAGCTATGTTGCCGAGGACATCGACAGCCGCCTGCAGCTGCGGCTCGATGGCCTGGCGATGATCGCCCGCCTGTTTCCCCAGTCCTTGCTCGGCTCGCCCCAGCGTTTGCGGCAGTATCTGGCCGACCAGCGTGTGATCTACCATCTGTTCGACGGCGGTCTGACGCTGATCACGCCCGATGGCACGCGCCTGCTGGCCGATTACCCAGCCCTTCCCCGGCGTGGCGAAGTGGACTGGGCCAAGGTGCTGCCGCTCGAAACGTTGCGCCGGACACGCCTGCCGGTGATCGGCCGACCGCATGTGGAGCAGGCCACCGGTCGGGCTTCGCTGATCTTCGCCGCGCCGATCCAGAGCGAAACCGGCGATCTGCTGGCGGTGCTGACCGGGCTGGTATCGATCGAGTCGAGTAATTTTCTCGATCTAGTGCGTCGGCCACGTCCCGGCACGCGCGCCGACTTCCTCGTCGTCGCCCCCGAACACGGCGTCTTCGTCACCGGCACCGACACCGCCTTCGTGCTCAAGCCCTTGCCGGCACCGGGCCGCAATCGCCAGCACGACCGCTACATGGCCGGTTTCGAAGGCTCGGGCGTGGCGGCCAGTTCGGTCGGTGTCGTTGAACTCAGTTCGGCGCGCCGCATTCCCTCGGCGAACTGGTTCGTCGTCGCCCGCCTGCCGGTGGATGAGGCTTTTGCTCCCATTCGCGCCAGCCGCCGTATGGTGTGGGGCGGCGCGCTGCTGCTTTCGCTGCTGGTGGCCGGCATTGCCCTCGTCGCGCTGCGGCGGGCGCTGCAGCCGCTCGGCGAGGCGACGGCAGCGATGGAGGCGATGAGCCGCGGCGAAAGTCCGCTGGCACCGCTCGCAGCGCCGGCGCGGCGCGATGAGACCGGCCGTCTGATCGAGAGCTTCAACCGCTTGATCGCGCGCATCGTCGCCAAAGAGGCGGCGCTGAGCGAAGGGGAGCGGACCTGGCGGGGTCTGCTCAATGCAGTGGGCGAGGCGGTTTGTGTCCTGGACGAACGCGGGGCGTTCGTCGATGTCAATGCCGGTGCCGAGCGGCTCTACGGCCTGCGGCGCGAAGAGCTCATCGGTCGTACGCCGGAATTCTTCGCCGCGCCGGGGCGCAACGATCTGCCGACCGTAGCGGCGATGTTCGCCGCCGCGCTGGCCGGCCAGAGTCAGCGTTTCGAGTTCTGGGGGCGGCGTGCCGATGGCTGCGAGTTGCTCACCGAGGTTAGCCTGTATCCGGGGCAATATTTCGGTCGCCCGGTGGTCATCGCCGTCGCGCGCGACATCACCGAACGGCGGCGTATCGACGACGAACGGCGTCAGGCCGAGGAGCGTTTCGCGACGCTGTTCCGCGCTAGTCCGCTGGCCATTGCCGTCTGCCGGCTCAGCGATGGCCAGGTGATCGAGGTCAATGATGCGCTGCGGCAGCTACTCGGTGATACGGCGCCGTGCGAAGATCCGGCGTGCTTCGAGCCGGGCCTTTGGCTTGACGGCGTCTCGCGCAGCGAATGGCGGGATGCGTTGCGCCGGCTGGGGCGGGTGTCCAACCGCGAAGTCAGCCTGCGCCGGCGCGACGGCGTGACGCTGCACCTGCTGCTGTCCTCGGCGCTCATCGAACTTGGCGGTACGCCGTGCATCGTCAATTTCCTGCTCGACGTCACCGAGATGCGCCGGGCCCAGGAAGGCTTGCGCCTGATGGCCAACATCTTCGAGCACACGCACGATGGCATGATCATCACCGATGAAAACGCGATCATCGTCGATGTCAATGCCGCCTTTTCGGCGCTCACCGGCTATAGCCGCGAAGAAGCGATCGGCCGCAATCCGAGTTTCCTGCAGTCGGGGCGTCACGACGCGCTGTTCTATCAGCGCATGTGGCAGTCATTGCGCGAGCAGGGGGTGTGGAGCGGCGAGATCTGGAATCAGCGGCGCGATGGCCAGATGATCGCCGAAATACTGACCATCAGCCGTGTGCCCGGGCTGGAACCCGGCAAGTACAAGTATGTCGGCATCTTCACCGACATCACGGGTCTGAAGGAAGCCCAGGCCGAACTGGAGCAGATGGCGCATTACGACGCGCTCACCGGCCTGCCCAACCGCGTTCTGCTGCGCGACCGGCTGGAGCAGGGTCTGGCGCGCGCCCGGCGTGAGAAATGCCTGCTCGGCGTCTGTTTCGTCGATCTCGATGGTTTCAAGTCGATCAATGACCGCCTTGGCCAGGATGCGGGCGATCATCTGCTGACCGAGATCGCCCGCCGGTTGAAAGAAGCGCTGCGCGGTGAAGACACCGTCGCCCGCCTGGGCGGCGACGAGTTCGTCGTCTTGGTGACGGGCCTGCACGATGTCATCGAGCTCGAAGCTGCGCTCGCCCGGCTGATGCAAGTCATCACCGCTGCCACCGCCTGGCAGGGCGAGGTGCTAGCGCTGTCCGCCAGCATCGGCGTCACCGTCTATCCGCACGATGGCGCCGATGCCGAAACGTTGCTGCGCCATGCCGATCAGGCGATGTATCTCGCCAAGCAGGCCGGTCGCAACCGGTATTGTTTCTTCGATGCCTCGCAGGAGCGGGCGGTGCGCGAACTGTATGTGCAACAGGAGAACCTGCGTCAGGCGCTCTCGCGCGGCGAGTTGGTGCTCCATTACCAGCCCAAGGTGCATCTGCGCAGCGGTCAGCCGGTGGGGGTCGAGTGCCTGATCCGCTGGCGGCATCCCGATGGCGGTCTGCGCTATCCAGGCCAGTTCCTGCCCTGGGCCGAGGAAAACGACCTGATCATCGACATCGGCGAATGGTCGCTGCGCGAGGCGCTCGGTCAGCTGCGCCAGTGGCGTTTTTCCCACGTGCATCTGCCGGTGGCGGTGAACATCGCTGCCCGCCACCTGAAGCATCCCGAATTCGTCGATCGCATCGCCGCGGTGCTGGCCGAGTTTCCCGACCTGCCGCCGCACTCGCTCGAGCTGGAAGTCGTCGAAACCTCGGCCATCGATGACATCGAAGCGGCGCGCGCCGCCGTCGAGGGTTGCGCCGAGCTGGGGGTCGATTTTGCCCTCGACGACTTCGGCACTGGCTACTCGTCGCTGGTCTATCTGCGCAACCTGCCGGTGCGTTCGCTGAAGATCGACAGCAGCTTCGTGCGCGACATGGGCGACGACCCGCACGATCTGGCCATCGTCGAAGGTGTCGTCGGTCTCGGCCAGGCTTTTGGCCGGCGCGTCGTCGCCGAGGGGGTCGAGACCGAGGAGCAAGGGTTGCTGCTGCTGCAACTCGGCTGCCAGATCGGTCAGGGTTTCGGTATCGCCCGACCCATGCCCGGTTCACAGGTGCTGGACTGGCTCGATACCTATGAGCCGCCCAGCTCCTGGCAGGCCGATGTCAGCAGCCACTGGCGGCGCGAGGATTTCTCGTTGCTGGCGGCCGAGGTCGAACATCGCCACTGGGTCGAACGCGTGCTGGCGGCGCTGCGCGACGGTGGCCCGGCGATGCAGGGCGCTCTGGACGAGCGGCAGTGCCGCTTTGGTCGCTGGTATTTCGGCGAGGGAAGCGAGCGCTATGGTCATCTGCCTGGCTACGCGGCGATCGATGCGCTGCATGTCGCCGTGCATCAGGCGGCCAGAAGGGTGCTGGCCGAGCGCGGTGATCGTCACGGCGAGGCCGAGCGCATCGCGACCCTGATGGCGGCGCGTGACCAACTGCTGCGGGGCCTACGCGAGCTGCGCCAGCAAGTGATTGCAGCTCGGCGGAAAGATGAGGAGAACGAGCGATGAAACGCCGTGCCGGTCGGGCTGACTTTGGAGTGAAACGACGCCTTGGCCGGAATCGAGGGCGTTCCATCGACCGGCCAAACCGGCCAGTGGGGCGCGGCGGGGTCGGCGGCGGTCGCGCTGCCGCGACGGCGCATTTTCGGGCATGCCTCGGGGCAGGGGAGACTTACCGGGTGAGCAGCCAGCGATGAAGACCATCGGGCGTTTCGAAATCCGCCGCGAGCTCGGTCGGGGCGCGCAGAGTATCGTCTATCTGGCCTGGGATCCGCAGCTCGAGCGCGAGGTGGCGATCAAGACGCTGTACTTCGCCCGTCGCGATGCGGCGCACAATGCGACGCTGCTCGCCGAGGCGCGCGCCGTCGGCCGTCTGCGTCATCCGAACATCGTGCCGATCTTCGATGCCGGCGAGGAAGATGGTGATCCCTATCTGGTGTTCGAATATGTCGAAGGGCGCAGTCTGGCTGATCTGTTGAAAAGCGACGGCGCCTTGCCACCGGCTCGCGCCGCCGACTTGATGCGCCAGGTGCTCGATGCCATCGCCGATGCCCATGCGCACGGCATCATCCATCGCGACCTGAAGCCGTCGAACATCCTGCTCGATGTGCGCGGCACGCCGCGTGTCATGGATTTCGGTATTGCCTCGCGCGTCGAGGCAGGGGGGAGTGAGGAAGGACAGGGTCTGACCGGTACTCCGGCCTACATGGCGCCGGAGTATGTCTCCAGGAAAGAGGTGAGCGAGAAGGTCGATGTCTTTGCCGCCGGACTGGTGCTGCTGGAGATGCTGACCGGCCGGCGCGCCATCACCGGCGACAGCGTGCCGCAGGTGCTCTACAAGATCGCCTGCGAGCCGGTGGCACTGCCCAGGGATCCGCCGCTCGAGGACAGGATGGCCGACATCGTCGCCCGCGCCGTGGCCAGCGATCCGGCGCAGCGCTATCCGGCGGTGGCGGCGATGCGCGAGGCGCTGGTGCGCTATCTCGACGTCGGCAGCGGGGGCGAAGGCGAGGGCGGCCAGAGCACGCTCGATTTCCTGCTGCGCCGCATGCGCCACAAGACCGACTTTCCGGCTTTGTCCGATTCGGTATCGGCGATCAACCGGCTGACTCATTCCGACAAGGAAAGCATCAACAAGCTGTCGAACACCATTCTGAAAGACTACGCTCTGACCAACAAGATTCTGCGTCTGGTCAATTCGGCTTTCTACCGTCAGGTTGGCGGCGGCTCGATCAGCACCGTCTCGCGGGCGGTGATCGTGCTCGGCTTCGATGCCATCCGCAATATCGCCCTCACCGTGTTGCTCTTCGAACACCTGCAGGACAAGGCCAATGCGCGCGAGCTGAAGGAAGGCTTCCTGCGCGCCAATCTGGCAGCCCTGCTCGCCCGCGATGCCGGTCACAAGCTGATCGCGCGCGAATCAGAAGAGGTCTTCGTCTGTGCGCTCTTCCACAGTCTGGGTGCGCAACTGGCACAGTACTATTTTCCCGAAGAAGCCGAACAGATGCGCAAGCTGATGCAGCAGAAAGGCCTGGATGAGAATGCCGCTGCAATTCAGGTGCTCGGCATCAGCCTGGAGGAACTGGGGATCGGCATCGCCCGTCACTGGGGATTCCCGCAGTCGATCGTCAACGCCATGCGTCGGTTGTCGGACGGGCCGCAGAAGAAGCCGCAAACGCGCGAAGAAGGGCTGCGTATGCTGGCCGGTTTCAGTAACGAACTTTGCGATCTGATCGGCAGCGTGCCGGCCGCGCAGCGTGCCAAGGCGCTGCGCGAGAAGATGAGCCGTTTTTCGGCTTGCATGCCTTTCGACGATAACCAGGTGCGCGAGATGGTGCGCAAGGCGGTCGAGGAACTCGGTCAGTTGGCCAACATCCTACATCTGAACCTGAGGCAGAGCCCCTTCGCCCGCGCCGCGCAGTCGTTCGCCGGCATTGCCAGCGAGAAGGCGGACAGCGCCGCAGCAGCCGGATGGACGACGCTGGAAAACACGGTGCTCGCCGAGCCGATGCTGCCCGATGCCGACGGCGCCAGCGGCGCCGATGTCCAGGCTGTGCTCGCGGCCGGTATCCAGGACATCAGCAATTCGCTCGTCGAGGACTTCAAGCTCAACGACATCCTGCGCATCATCCTCGAGACAATGTACCGCGCCATGGGCTTCGAACATGTGCTGCTGTGCCTGAAGGACGTCAAGAGCGGCATGATGAGCGGTCGCTTCGGCTTCGGCGCCGATGTCAGCGAGCTGGCAAAGATTTTTCGCTATCCGCTCGCCTTCGAGCCGGACGTCTTCCATGCCGCTACCTCGAAAGGGGTGGACATCATCATCACCGACATCGACGATCCGAGGATCGCCGACCGTATCCCGGCCTGGTACCGGCAGAAGGTCGCGGCCAAGACCTTCGTTCTCTTTCCGTTGACCATCAAGGGCAACCCGGTGGCGCTGATCTACTGTGACAAGAGCCGTGCCGGATCGATCGTCATCCCCGAGCGCGAACTGAGCCTGCTGCGTACGCTGCGCAATCAGGCCGTGCTGGCCATCAAGCAGTCGACCTGATGGCGCCTCTGGGCGGTTCCCGCGCCGCCGGTCGATGGAACATGGGGGGCACCGGCCAAGGCATCGTTCTGCGCCAGCGAGCTCGGCTTCGGTGGGAGGGCGGTTCATAGGCGTGAAAGTCAGCGCCATCGGCACGGCGTCGGAATGACCAGCAACGCTTCAGCCGATGCAGTCCATAATAATCTCGGTAGCGGCTGGCGCGTTTTCTTTCGCTACGGCAGACTTGGCTTCGATCGCCATTTTGGAAACGGCTGAATCAATCCACGGCGCGACCGTGAAGGCAGGGGTGCGCCCACTCTCGTTTGATTCCACCCCTCGAGGGGTGGAAACACTCGGGGCGGCCCTTCGGGTTTCTGAGGATAAGGGACAGCAGGCCGGACAGCGGACGCAACAAGGCCGGGTGGCCGGATTCAAGCCATGATGTCGGAATCCTTGGAGGCGCGAGCCGGAATCGAACCGACGTAGACGGCTTTGCAGGCCGCTGCATAACCACTCTGCCATCGCGCCGCGTAATCATCGGCCAGCGGTGTGGCCTCTGAAGCAAAACGGGGGAAAGCAAGGCTTTCCCCCGGGGAGTTTGGAGCGGGAAACGAGTCTCGAACTCGCGACCTCAACCTTGGCAAGGTTGCGCTCTACCAACTGAGCTATTCCCGCGAAAGAGATACACATTCTAGGCAAGGCCGAAAATCCTGTCAACGCTTTTTACAAGTTGCAGCAGTCCGCCGGGTGGCGCGGATCGGGAGGTTCAGAACTGCTTGACCTCGATGTTCAGCGTTTGGATGCGGTAGGCAATCTGACGCGGCGTCATGCCGAGTAGGCGCGCGGCCTTTGCCTGGACCCAGCCGGCCTGTTCGAGGGCGGCGATGACACGCTCGCGTTCGCCCAGATTCGGATCGTCGAGTGCCGGCGCCGGGCCACTGGTCACCGCCAGCGGCCCGACCGGCCGTGGCGGGGCGGTTGGCACGGTGCCAGGCCGGCGCGCGGTGGCAAGGCGCATTAGATCCTCGTCGAGCGTGCCATCTTCCGAGAGCACGGCGGCGCGTTCGAGACAGTTTTCCAGTTCGCGCACATTGCCTGGCCAGTCGTGGGCAGCCAGGCGGCGCAGTGCGCCGTCGGTGAGCGTCAGCTTGCGCTTTTGCATGGCGCCGAGCTTGCCGAGCAGGTGGCGGGCGATGTCCGGAATGTCTTCGATACGCTCGCGCAACGGTGGCAGGTAGATCGGCATGACGTTGAGGCGATAGAAGAGATCCTCGCGAAAGTCACCAGCTTCGACGGCCGCTTCGAGGTCGCGATGGGTAGCGGCGATGACGCGCACGTCCACCGAAAGGCTGCGAGTGCCACCGACTCGCTCGAATTCGCCTTGCTGCAGCACGCGCAGCAGCTTGGCCTGAAAAGCCGGCGAGATCTCGCCGATCTCGTCGAGGAAAAGGGTGCCGCCGTCGGCTTGTTCGAAGCGCCCTTTGCGTGCGCCGATCGCGCCGGTGAACGCGCCCTTCTCGTGACCGAAGAGCTCTGATTCGAGCAGCGTCTCGGGCAGTGCCGCGCAATTGAGCTTGATCAGCGGCCCGCGGGCACGAGGCGAGTTGTAGTGGATGGCGTTGGCGATCAACTCTTTGCCGGTGCCAGTCTCGCCCCGAATGAGCACGGTGGTGTTCCATTTGGCTACGAGCCGCACCTGTTCGAAGATGCGCCGCATGACCGCCGAGCGGCCGACGATGTTGTCGAAGCCGAACTGATGGCGTACCGTGCGGCGCAACAGGTCGCGTTCCTCGAGCAGCGACTGCTTTTCCTGCGCGATCTGGGTGGCGAGACGCACGCTCTGGCCGATGAGGTTGGCGACCATTTCGACGAAACGGGCGCGATCTTCGAGCAATGCATCGCGGACCTTCTCCGGCTGCACGGCGAGCACGCCGATGATGCTGCCGGCGGCCTTGATCGGCACGGCGATGAAAGGCAGTTCGCGTTCATAGATGCCGAGACGGTGGAGGAAGCGCGGTTCTTCGGCGACGGTCTGCAGCACCATCGTGCGGCCACGTTCCATGACCAGACCGAGGATGCCTTCGCCAGGCTGGTAACGCACTGCCTCGACGCGGTCCTGGCCTTGGATGGCATGGGCCACCAGTTCGCCGGTTTCGGCATCGATGACGCCGACCATGCCGCGCACCAGGCCGGCTTCGTTGGCCAGCACGCGCAGCACCTCGCGCACCGTGTCGCGGTAGTCGAGCGAGCGCGACAGGATCTGGCTCACCTGATAGAGCGTTTCGAACTGGGCGATGTGCAGTTCGAGTGCTTCGCGTTCGCTGCCGGCCTGCGGGGAAGGGGAGTCGGGATTCATGGCGGTCATTCGCTGACGTGGTGGAGGGGGAGTTCGATGCGCGCCACGGTGCCGCCATCGATCGCGGCATCGAGCTGCAGGCTACCGCCATGGGCGCTGGCCGTTTGCTGGGCGCGCGGAAGGCCGGTGCCGAGATGGCGTTGTCCCGGTCCGCGCTTGGTGGTGAAGAAGGGCTCGAAGATGCGCAGGTGTTGATGCGCCGGAATGCCCACTCCGCTGTCGATGATCTCGACGAGCAGCAGATCGTCCTGATGGCGAGTGAGGATGCGCAGCTCTCGCCGCCTGTGGCCAGGCAGGTCCATGGCTTCGATGGCATTGTCGATCAGCGCCTTGAACATGCAGCGCAGCGCGATCGGTCGGCCGAGCAGGGCCGGCAGCGTCGCCGGCGGTCGCCATTCGACCTCGATGCCGGCCTTGAGCAGTTTGGCCGTCGAGACGCTGAGCACGTCGTGCAGCACTTCGTTGATATTCACCGGCGCCACCGCCTCGGGCTCTTCCTGCGGTACGCTGGCACGCAGTTCGTCGAGGATGCGCCGGCCATCGGCCAGTGCCTGGCGCAGCGCGGTGGTGGCGGTTTCACCATTGCGCAGGCTGAGCAGGCGCACCGCCGAGGCGAGGACGTTCATCGGTTCTTCGAGGCGGAAGAGCGCACCCAGCAGGCCCTCGCGCAGGGCGGTGTTGCGTTCTTCCTCGGCCAACAAGCCCTGCAGCGCGACGGTGCGGGCGCGCTGTTCTTCCAGACGCTGCAGGCTGATGTCGCGATGCATGGCCAAATAATGTGTCAGTTCGCCGTTTTCGTCGAACACCGGGCTGATGGTGATGTCGGCCAGATACTCGCTGCCATCGCGCCGGCGGTTTTCCAGTTCGCCGCGCCAGCTGCGGCCGGCGCGGATGGTTCGCCACAGATCGTCGTAGACGTGGCGCGGCGTGCGCTTGGCCGAGAGGATGGATTCGTTGCGGCCGACGATCTCGTCCTGGCGGTAGCCGGTGATGCGGGCGAAGGCTGGGTTGGCGTAGAGAATGTTCGCCTCGCGGTCGGTGATCGAGATGGCGGCATCCGAGTGCTCGACGACCAAACGGAAGATTTCCAGCGGCAGGGCGGGCGGTAGGTTGTCAGGGGCGACGGATTCCACGGCATTCTCCGAGGGGAGGCGACGATGAGGCACGAAGGGCAGTCAAGCACGAAGCGTACCGGAACGCCGTGCCGACGGGGCTGACTTTCGCTACGCCGGCAAAGGGCAGTCCGGCATCATTCGCCCGCTTGGGCCGGCACGTCGCGGTGCCGCCGTGGGCCGTGGGGTAAATTTGTTGGAAAGCAGACGATTCGCGCTCTTTGCGCCGTACTCCGTCGCCCGTTTGTTGCATCACTGACAATTCGATGGCACCGAAATGGTGCGTCGTTGTCGGCGGCGGTGGTTATTATCGTTGTGATTCAGTCGCTTGCCGGCGGAAGTGGCGCACCAGCTTGGGTGGCACGCTCCCTGCTGGAGCTTGGCCATCATGAGCGAATTCTTCCTCATCCTCGTTTCCACCGCCCTGGTCAACAACGTCGTGCTGGCCAAGTTCCTTGGCCTGTGCCCGGTGATGGGCGTCTCCAAACGCATGGACGGCGCTTTGGGCATGGGCCTAGCGACCACCTTCGTGCTGATGCTGGCGGCGCTGGCGAGCTGGATGCTCGAGCACTGGCTGCTCGTGCCGCTGGGGCTGGGCTTTCTGCGCATCCTGAGCTTCATTCTGGTCATCGCCGCGACGGTGCAGTTCGTCGAGATGGTGGTCAGGAAGACTTCGCCGGCGCTGTATCAGTTGCTGGGCATCTATCTGCCGCTGATCACCACCAATTGCGCCGTGCTCGGCGTGGCACTGCTCAACGTGCAGGAGGGCTACGGTCTGTTGGCCAGCCTGCTCTATGCCTTCGGTTCGGCGCTCGGTTTCACGCTGGTCATGCTGATCTTTGCCGGTCTGCGCGAACGCCTGGCGCTGGCGCAGGTGCCGGCGGCCTTCGCCGGCGTGCCGATCGCCTTCATCACCATCGGTTTGCTGTCGCTGGCCTTCATGGGTTTCTCCGGTCTCCATTTCTGAGTCTGCACCCGTTCCGTCATCATGTCTGCCGCCATCATCAGCCTCACTGTGCTCGGTATCGTGCTCGGCGCCCTGCTCGGAGTGGCGGCGCGCGTCTTCCGTGTCGAGGGTAATCCGCTCGTCGAGGAGGTCAATGGCCTGATGCCTGGCTCGAACTGCGGCAACTGCGGCTATCCCGGTTGCCGCGCCGCCGCCGAGGCGGTGGTCAAAGGCGAGGCGGCCATCACCCTCTGCCCGCCAGGCGGCAAGGCGCTCGTTGCCGCGCTGGCCGCCAAGCTCGGCGTCAGCGTCGACATGAATGCCGTCGTAGATGCCGGACCGCGCATGGCGGTGGTGACCGAGGAATTGTGCATCGGCTGCTGCCGTTGCCTGAAAGTGTGCCCGACCGATGCCATCGTCGGCGCCGCGAAACAGATCCACAGCGTGTTGCGCGAAGCCTGCACTGGCTGCGAGAAATGCGTCGATCGCTGTCCCACCGAGGCGTTGGCCATGCAGCCGGTGCCGGTGACCCTGCAGCACTGGGTCTTCCCGAAACCGGCGTCGGCGTGAAGGCGAGGAGGCGATCATGATGCCCGCCTGGCTCGACCGACTGCTGTGCAACCCCTGGGGGGTGCATCCACAAGACGACCGCAAGCGGCCGGCAGCGGACAATCCGCTGCGCCACATGCCGATGCCGGATCGGCTTTACCTGCCCGTGCAACAGCATCTGGGCGCGCCGGCGCGGCCGGTAGTGCTGGTTGGCCAGCGGGTGCTGAAGGGTCAGTTGCTGGCCGAGGCACAGGGCAATGTTTCAGCCGCCATTCATGCGCCGACCTCGGGCACGGTGGCGGCGATCGGCGAGATCACCGCACCGCATGCCTCCGGCCTGCCGGTGCTGGCCATCACCCTCGCAGCCGACGGACGTGACGAATGGATCGCGCTCGACGAAGTCGCCGATCCGTTCGCGTTGAGCGCCGAGGAAATCGCCCGCCGCGTCGCCGCGGCCGGCATCGTTGGTCTCGGCGGCGCCACCTTTCCGTCGGCGCTCAAGCTCAATGTCAGCCGGCGGGCGAAGATCCGCACGCTGATCGCCAACGGTGGCGAGTGCGAACCCTATCTTTCTTGCGACGACCGGCTGATGCGCGATGAGCCAGAGGGCATCGTCGAGGGGCTGCGGCTGATCGCGTGCGCCACCGGTGCGACCGAGATCTGCATTGGCATTGAGGAGAACAAGCCGGAGGCGATTGCGGCGATGAAGCACGCGACACGCGGCCAGCGCGACATCGAGATTCATGTTCTGCCGGCACGTTATCCGATGGGTTCGGAAAAGCAGCTCATCCAGCAGGTGACCGGCATCGAGGTGCCGGCCGATGCTCGGCCGGCCGATGTCGGCGTGCTGGTGCATAACGTCGGCACCGCGCTGGCGGTGGCGCGCGCGGTGCGCGCCGGCCGGCCACTGATAGCGCGCGTGCTGACCGTGGCCGGCGGCGCAGTGGCCGCGCCGGGAAATATCGAAGTGCCGCTCGGCACGCTGGTCGATGAGGTGATCGCCTTCACCGGCGGCCTGCGCCGTGAGCCGGCCCGGCTGGTGATGGGCGGGCCGATGATGGGTACGCAATTGCCGCATGGCCGCGTGCCGGTGGTGAAGGGCACCAGCGGTCTTTTGGCGCTCACCGCCGAGGAAACCGGAGTGCGGCCCTCGGGGCCCTGTGTGCGCTGTTCCAGTTGTGTTGGCGCCTGTCCGATGGGGCTACTGCCGCTCGAAATGGCGGCGCGCATCCGTGTCGGCGACCTCGATGGCGCGCTCGCCCTGGGCCTGAAGGACTGCCTCGCCTGCGGCTGCTGCGCCTGGGTCTGCCCGTCGCGCATCCCGCTGGTGCAGTATTTCGTCCATGCCAAGGGCGATCTGGCCGGACGCGAGCGCGACCGTCTGCGTCAGGAAGCGACGCGCAAGATGGCTGCGGCGCGCCTCGAGCGGCTGGAACGCGAGGCGCGCGAGAAGGCCGAGGCGGCGGCGCGGCGCAAGGCCGAGCGCGCGCGGCAGAAAGCCGCCGAAGCGGCTGCGGCCGCGGCCGCAGCGCAAACGGCGGCGAGCGAGGAGGGCGTGTCCTCATGAACCGCAGCGAGGATTTCGCGCCTTTGCCGGTCGAGGCGCCCAGCGCCTCGCCGCATGCCCACGGCGGCGCGCGCGTCGGCCGCACGATGGCGCTGGTTTGCCTGGCGCTGACGCCGGCGACGCTGTTCGCCTTCTGGGCCTTCGGCTGGCCGGCGGTGCATCTGTGGTGGATCACCGTCAGCGGGGCCGTGTTCGGCGAGCTCTTCTGCCTGAAACTCGCCCGCCGTCCGGTCAAACCGGCTCTTGGCGACGGTTCGGCCGTGCTCACCGGCTGGCTGCTGGCGCTCAGCCTGCCGCCCTGGGCGCCCTGGTGGATCGGCGTCGCCGGCGGTCTGATCGCCACCGTGTTCGCCAAACAGGTCTTCGGCGGACTGGGCCAGAATCCGTTCAACCCGGCGATGGTGGCGCGCGTCGCGCTGCTGATCTCGTTCCCGGTGCCGATGACGTTCTGGGTGGCGCCTTTGCCGATGCATCTGGCCGAAGCGCCCGGTTTCGTCGACGGGCTGCGCATCACCCTCGGCGCCGTGCCGCTGCCCGATGCGCTCGCCAGCGCCACCGTGCTCGGCTTCGCCAAGACCGAGCTGTCGCGCGGTCTGGATCTGGTGCAGGCCTTCGCCGCCGGTCATGCGCCGGCCTCGCCCTGGCATGGCCTGCATGCCGGCAGTCTGGGCGAAACATCGGCGCTGCTCATTCTTGCCGGTGGCCTGTTCCTCATCGTCAAGGGGGTGATTGGCTGGCACATCCCGTTGGCCGTGCTGGCGGCGATCGGCCTGCCAGCGCTGCTGTTTCACCTCATCGACCCGGGGCGTTACCTGCCGGCAAGCAGCCATCTGCTCTCCGGCGCGACCATGCTCGGCGCGTTCTTCATCGCCACCGACTACGTCACCTCGCCGAACACCCGCCTTGGCCAGATTCTCTTCGCCGTCGGCATCGGTCTTTTGACCTTCGTCATCCGCACCTGGGGTGGTTATCCAGAGGGGATGGCTTTCGCGGTCCTGCTGATGAACGCGATGACGCCGGTCATCGACCGTTACGTCCGGCCGCGCATTCTCGGCCGCACGGCGGCGGGCAAGCCGCTGGAGCCAGTCGGCAAGGAGGCATGATGAGCGATACGGTGCAGGACGTAAAACCCGGCTTCGACTTCGGCGCGCTACGCGCCCGCTTCGCCTACCAGCCGGTGCTGCTCGGGATGGTGGCGCTGATCACCTCGGGCCTGCTGGCCTGGGTGGCGCAGGCAACCCAGCCGGCCATCGAGGCCGCCGAAGCGCGCGATCTGGCCAACTCGCTCGCCCAGGTCTTGCCGGAGGGCTATGCCGACAACGATCTGCTGCGCGATACGCTGATTATCGACGACGGTGGCAAGGCGGTGGTCGTGCATCGCGCCCGCAAGGCGGGCGAGTTTCGCGCTGCCGTCTTCCGCCGTGCCGCCAAAGGCTACGCCGGGGACATTCATGTGCTGATGGCCGTGGCCGCCGATGGCCAGCTGCTCGGCGTGCGCTCGATCAAGCACTCGGAGACACCGGGGCTGGGCGATAAGATCGAGGTGGAAAAGGGCGACTGGATCCACGCCTTCGCCGGCAAATCGCTCGCCGATCCGCCGGCGGCGAAGTGGGCGGTGAAGAAGGATGGCGGCATCTTCGATCAGTTCGCCGGTGCGACGATCACGCCGCGGGCCGTCGTCAAGGCGGTGAAGGAGGGGCTGGAATTCTATGCCGCGCAGCGTGAGGTCATCGCCGCCCGGCCGAAGGCAGAGGGAAGCGGTGCACCGGTTGCCGTCGGCACTGGGCCAGAGGCCGAAGCCACGACCGACGCGGCCGCTGGCAAGGGGCCGGCGGGTGGAGCGTCGCCGGCGCAGGTCGGAGCAGCCAGCCCGGTCAAGGAGAGCGGATCATGAGTAGCGACTATCGCCGCATCGTGCGCGATGGACTGTGGGACAACAATGTCGTCTTTGCTCAGCTGGTCGGCATGTGTCCGCTGATGGCGGTGACCACCAGCGGCACCAACGGCCTCGGCATGGGCATCGCCAGCACGGCGGTGCTCATTGCCGCCAACGTGCTCATCGCCGCAATGCGCGGTGTCATCTCCGATCAGGTGCGCATTCCGGTGTTCGTGCTGGTCATCGCCACGCTAGTCACCGTCGTCGATCTGGCGATGAATGCTTGGCTGCACGATCTGTACAAGGTGCTCGGCCTGTTCATCGCCCTCATCGTCGTCAATTGCGCCATTCTCGGCCGCGCCGAAGCCTTTGCCAGCCGTAACGGCGTCCTACCGGCGGCGGTCGACGGACTGGCGATGGGGATCGGCTTTACGCTGGCTTTGGTCGCGCTCGGTCTGGCGCGTGAACTGTTCGGCGCCGGCACACTGTTCGCCAAGGCCAGCCTGCTGCTCGGCCCGCCCTTCGCCTTCCTCGAGACGACCGTGTTGCCCGGTTACGACGGCATGCTGCTGATGATCCTGCCGCCGGGCGGCTTCATCGTCCTCGGCCTGATGCTGGCCGCACGTCAGAGCTGGGAACTGCGGCAGAAGGCGCGTGCCACCACGACCGCCGTGCCGGCAGCGGCCTGATCGCCGTCTTGATGCGGCTGACTTTCGCCAACGGTGTTCGCGGAGACGAAAGATGCAGGTCGGAGTGACTTATTCTGAACCGAATCAGCAGATCTGGCTGAATATTGAAGTGCCCGAGGATACGACGGTCGGTGCGGCCATCGAACGCTCGGGCATCCTCGATCTTTTCCCGCACATCGATCTTTCGTGCCAGAAGGTCGGTATTTACAGTCGCATCGTCAAACTCGATGCGCCGCTCAAGCCAGGCGACCGCATCGAAATCTACCGGCCGATCATCGCCGATCCAGCGACCGTGCCGCGCCGCGATCTGGGCGATCAGGACGACTGAGCGTTTGCCGCTTGCGACCGCCCCAGCAGCCAGGCGGCGAACCTTTCGGCGGGCATCGGGTGGGCGTAGAGGTAGTCCTGGAACGCTTTGCGGCCCTGCTGGCGCAGGAAAACGGCCTGCTCCTCGGTTTCGACGCCTTCGGCTTTGCACGTTCAGAAGCAGCGCTTGGGCCAGCCCGATGATCGTCGTTGTGATCAGCACCTCCTTGCGCCGACCGGGTAATCGGTCATGAAGACGTCGGCGCGACCGGACTCGACTTCCTGTTCGCGAAGGCCCGGCCTGTCGTCGGCGATCAGCGTCGCGTGTTTGAGTTTTTTCGCGCATCACCGGCTCGTGGTACGCGCCTTTGGCTACGGCGACGACCGATCCGGGCTTGTCGATGCCCTCCCACTGGTGTATGCGCCGGTTGTTCTTGGTGGTGATGGCGTCGATGTCGCTGCGCAGATAGGGGCGGGTGAAGCGCAGTTTTTCCGCGCGCGCGGCGGTGATGCCGATCGCGAACATGGCGATGTCGCAACGATCGCGCGTCACATCGTCGATCAGTCGGGCGAAGGAACTGTCGACGAATTCGACTTGCACGCCGAGATCGCGCGCCAGTTCGTGCGCCAGATCGATGTCGATACCACTGAGTTGCTCGGTGCGCGGATCGCGGTAGGAGATGCCGTAGTAGTCCGGCCAGATGCCGACGCGTAACTGGCCGCTGGTCTGGACACGCTCGAGGCGGCTCGGGGCCGCTGCGGCAGTGGCTGGTGGTGCGGCCCGAGCGATACCGACCGGCAGGGAGGGCAAGGAACCAGCCAGCATGTCGGCAGTGGCGAGCAGGGCGGTCGTCAGCAGCGACCGGGCCAAAAGGGGCGCGGGAGCGGGGAGGACGGAAGGCGGCCTGACGTTTCACCCTGTCCGAAACGATGTCCATTAACCGTACGATGCCGACTCATCGACCGTGCCGGATGCGTCGCGCCAAAGGCGCTCTTTCCCGTCTTTCTTTTCTGGTCCAGCGTACTGCAATGAAGTCCGGCGAGCGCGCCATCGGCTCGTGGCTGCTGGTGTTGGTTTGTCTGTGCTCGTTTCCCGTCCAGGCTGCGGCGAGCAGCGAACGGACTGACCGGCTGGGGATTTTCGCCTGGCGGCCGGCCGAAGTGCTCGCGCCGCGTTTTGCGCCGTTCGGGCAGTACCTCGCGTCGGTACTGCCGGGCAGCCGGGTCGAGACGGTGGTGCTCGATCAGGCCGAACTCGAGCGCGAGATTGCCGCCGGCCAGATCGATTTCCTGCTCACCAATCCGTCGCACTCCATGCTGCTCATGCACCGCGGCTATTTCTCCGCACCGCTCGCCACGATGGTCAATCGCGAAAGAAGGTGACGGTGAGCATTGGCGTAGCGATCTACCAGGCCGGCGAAGCAGCCGAAATGCTCTTGGCGCGCGCCGATGCTGCGCTGTACCGCGCCCAGACCGAAGGCCGCAACCGCGTCGTCGCCGCCAGCGAAGAGGACGGCTCAAATTCCACCGAGACCGAGCCAGAAGGCGCTGCGCCGGTCGATGAATTCGCGCCAACTCAGGTAATGCGAGCCGTCGCAGGAGAAGGTCAGACTGATCAGACCGTTGAAAATGTTGATCGACGATGAGCGTAGGTAGATGTGCGCATCGGCCAGGCGTAGCTCGCGCATCAGGGCGAGGATCTTCGGCACGGCATCGACGTGCATCTCCGCTTCGGCAGGCCAGGGCATGCGCGGGTACAGCAGGCAGACGTCGGCATCGCAAAGCGCCTCGTGATCGAGGATGCGGTAGCGGTAGGGGTCGTCGAGAAACCAGCCGGTGGCGCGGCTGCTGGAAAAATGGATGACCACCTGGAACAGGCCACGTTCGGTGATCAGTTCTTCGAGGATGGCTAGCGACTGGGCGATATTGCGGTCGAAAGGGCTTTCGCGGCGCTGTTGCAGGAAAACCGTGCCGCGGATCGAGGGATCGCCCTTGATCTGTCGCCAGGCGCGCGGCTCTTCGTGCGGTATCGGCTTGACCGGCAGGTCACGCAAATCGATGTCGGCGCCAAGATAGCCGAGCAGGTCTTCGTCGCGGCGCACGACGTGCAAGGCAGTGAGCGACGGATGGCCGGCGAGGCTGACGTAGGCATCGGAGAGCAGAAAGCCCCAAGGAGGAATGGGTTCGCGCAGATAAGGGCGTTGATGGCGATCGAAGCCGTAATAGCCCGGAACGATGCCTTCGCTGCCTATGCTGTCGCTGATCTGCCGCCCTACGACGTCAAGGGCATACAAATGGGTGACGAAGGGGATTTCGCGCCAGCGGGCGATGAACAGATCGTTGAGTTTCATGCGATCCGGCCAGGCGGCGCGGCAATCGGCAGCGAGATGGGCCAGCGGCACATGCAGCCGGGCGGCTAGTTCGCTGCGCTTGCGATGAACCAGTTCCTTCCAGTGTTCTTCCATGCCCGTGGTTCGCGCCGTGATCAAAAGCCGATTTTAGGGAAACGCTGAACAAATTGCTGCGCGGGCGCTAGGGCGGCGTTGCGCGGTGCTCGCTTCCTGGCCGATCTACTTGATCGGCTGTGGTCGCTGCGCGCTGCGCGCCCTCTGCTTCCTCCCGCTCGCGGCTTTCTTCAGAGTTACCTTAGGCCACCGGCGAAGATGGACGGCTCAGTTGCTCAGTACCAGCAGCCAGGTGATGAGGACATTGAGCAGCGCGATGAGCACGGCAGCGCTGCCGATGTCCTTGGCGCGTTTGGACAGGCGGTGATTTTCGAGCGAGATGCGATCGACGGCAGCCTCGATGGCCGAGTTGAGCAGTTCGACGATCAGCACGAGCAGTACGCTGCCGATCATCAGGGCCCGTCCTTGCCCGTCGACCGGCAGCAGCAGCGCGATCGGAATGAGCAGCGCTGCCAACCAGAATTCCTGCCGAAAGGCGTCTTCATGCCGGTAAGCGGCTTTTAGGCCGTCGATCGAATAGAAAAAGGCGTTCCAGATCCGCCTTAGTCCGGTTTTGCCCTTGAACGGGCTCTCGGTCGGTCGGGGCGTGCTCGTGCTGTCGACTTCCGGTGGCGGCATGGGGTCAGTCTCCGGGTTGCAAGCTGCGGTAGAGATGAGCCAGGCGGCGAGACATCGTCGGCGCCGACCATTCTTCGGCATAAAGGGGGGCCTCGCGGGCAAGACGGGCGAGGCGTGGACGATCGGTGATCAGCGCCGCCAGACCGGCGGCGAATTCTGTCACATCGTCGGCGGCGATGACCGCGCCGCGCTCGGGCGCCAGGATGTCGCGCGCGCCCATCTCGGCCAGGGCATAGACCGGCAGCCCGGCTGCCATCGCTTCAAGCAGCACTAGGCCCTGCGTTTCGGTGCGCGAGGCGAAGACGAACAGATCGGCAGCGGCGTAGCAGTCGGGCAGTTCGCTGCTGCGGTCGAGATAGCCGACGAACGACACGTTCTCATGCAGACCCAGCGTCGTCACCAGCGTTTGCAGGTGCGGCAGGGCCGGGCCTTCGCCCGCGATGAGGAGCAGCAGGTTGGGCACCCGGCGCACGGCCAGATGGGCGGCCTCGATGAGGAAGTCGATGTTTTTCTCATGGGCGACCCGACCGACGTAAAGGGCCACCGGCCGGTTTTCGCCGATGCCGTGCCTTTGGCGAAAGTCAGCCCGGTGGCCACGGCGGAATTGCTCGGTCGGAATGCCGGTTGGCAAGACGTGCAAAGGCACGCGCACGCCATAATCGGCCAGACGGCCGGCCATGGCTTGCGACGGCACGATGACGGTATCGAGCGCGTTGCACTGGCTGCGGGCCAGCGCGCGCGCCACGGCTCGCAACGCCGGACGCGGCGCATAGGGAAGATAGCAGTGAAAATACTCTTCGAAATGAGTGTGGTAGGTGGCTAGAACCGGCAGCCCGTAATGTCGCGCGGCGCGCACGCCGGCGTAATGGGCGGCAAATGGCGTCTGGATGTGGATGAGATCGATGCCGGCCGAGAGCACCTGATCGACGGTGCGCACGAGGCATGACCAGCGCATCAACCGATCTTCCGGATCGAAGACGACACGCCGCGCTGGCACGCGCCTTAGACCGGGATCGTCGCCCGGGGTGGTGTCGCCGTAAGCCGGCGCGACGAGTCGTACATCGATGCCTTCAGGACCGAGATCGCGGCGGAAGGTTTCGATCGAGGTCGATACGCCATTGATGCGGGGAAAGAAAACGTCCGAGATCATCAGCACGCGCAGGGGGCGCGAAGACGCCGCCGCCGGGGCCAAGGGCGGGGATACGGGAAGGGAACTCATCCCGCCACCTTGCCCGGAGAATGTTGCGCCGGTGTGAATCATGGCCCGGCCGCCAGAGAAAAAAATTCGCCGGATCATGGGTTTGTTGCGCTGAGGCGTGTGTAACGCTGGTGTAACCCCTCTTGCCTAAAATCCGCGGCTCTTTCCACGCTTTCTTCCCGAAGGCGTTCAATTGCTCCAACTTCCCCCAAGGAGACCCGAAGATGACGATTCGCATGAAACAGATGGCGGCTGCCGTGGCGCTGACCTGTTCCGCCTTTGCCGTGCAGGCCCAGGCGTTGGTCAAGATCGACGGTTCGTCGACCGTTTATCCGATCACCGAGGCGGTGGCCGAAGAATTCCAGAAAATGAAGAAGGGTGCCGTGCGTGTCACGGTGGGCATTTCCGGCACGGGCGGCGGCTTCAAGAAGTTCTGCCGTGGTGAGACCGACATTTCGAATGCCTCGCGTCCGATCACCAAGAAAGAGACGGAGGACTGCAAGGCCGCCGGCATCGAATACATCGAAATGCCCGTGGCCTACGATGCGCTGACCGTGGTCATCAACCCGAAGAACGACTGGCTGAAGGGCGGCATCAGTGTCGCCGAGCTGAAGAAGATCTGGGAGCCGGCGGCGCAGGGTAAGATCACTAAGTGGAACCAGGTGAATCCAGCTTGGCCGGATCGCCCGCTCAAGCTCTTTGGGCCGGGTGCCGACTCGGGGACCTTTGAATACTTCACCGAAGCGACGGTCGGCAAGTCCAAGTCCAGCCGCGGCGATTACACCGCCTCCGAAGACGACAACGTGCTGGTGCAGGGTGTGGCGCGCGACATCGGTGGTCTGGGCTACTTTGGTTTCGCCTACTATGTCGAGAACAAGGACAAGCTGACCGCTGTGCCGATCATTGCCGGCGAAGGCAAGCCGGCGGTGCCGCCGTCGATGGAAACGGTGGTCAATGGCACCTATCAGCCGCTGGCTCGGCCGATCTTCATCTACGTCAGCAACAAGGCGGCCGACCGTCCCGAGGTCAAGGAGTTCGTCGAGTACTACATGAAGAACGCCGAAAAGCTCGTCAAGGAAGTCAAGTACGTGCCGCTGCCGCCCAAGGCCTATGCCTATAACCTCGATCATTTCGCCAAGCGTGCCAAGGGCACCAAGTTCGGTGGCGAGAACAAGGTCGGGCTGACCATCGAAGAGTTGATGAAGATCGAAGCGAAGTGATCGTCCTTTGATCTGCTTCCAGGCGGGCGATGGGGGAGACCTCTTCGCCCGCTTTACACGTCGCTGCGCTCCTTGCTGGCGCGGTGATTCGATCATTCGGGGTGTCCTGATCATGAGCGTTTCCGCAACCCTTTCGAGTCCAGCGATGACTACCACCATCAGTGATCGTCTGCGCAAGAAGTCCTCCCGTCATCGGAAGGAGCGCTTCATCGAGTTCATCCTCTTTGGCGCGGCGCTGATTTCCGTTTTCACCACGGCGGCGATCGTCTTCATCCTGATCAAGGAATCGGTGGTGTTTTTTCAAAGCGTTCCCATCACCGATTTCTTGTTCGACACCCAATGGACACCGCTGTTCGATGACGCCCATTTCGGCATCATCGTGCTGCTTTCGGGAACGATCACCAGCTCGATGGTGGCGCTGGCGATCGCAATTCCGCTTGGCACCATCATTGCGATCTATCTTTCCGAGTTCGCGCCGTTTCGTGTGCGTGAGGCGGTCAAGCCCTTCCTTGAATTGCTCGAAGGCGTGCCAACCATCGTTTATGGCTATTTCGCGCTGGTTTTCGTCACGCCACTGCTGCAGAAAATCTATCCCGATCTGCCAGGCTTCAACCTGCTTTCGGCCGGTCTGGTCATGGGGGTGATGATCATCCCTTATGTCGCTTCACTGTCCGAGGACGCGATGAAGGCCGTGCCGATGAGTCTGCGCGAGGGCTCTTACGCGATGGGAGCGACTCGCTTGCAGACGGCGTTGCGCGTCGTCATGCCGGCGGCGACTTCAGGCATTGCTTCCGCCTACATTCTCGCTACTTCGCGCGCGGTGGGTGAAACGATGGTGGTCGCCGTGGCCGCAGGCATGCAGCCCAATCTGACATTCAATCCACTCGAGCCGGGCGCGACGATCACCTCGTACATCGTGCAGGTGGCGATGGGTGATCTGCCACACGGTTCGATCGGCTATCAGACGATTTTCGCCGCGGGTTTGACCTTGTTCCTGCTGACGCTGGCCTTCAATTTGATCGGTTATTACATGCGCAAGAAATTCCGCGAGGTCTACTGAGATGAACCCCAATGACATTGAAGCGATCCGCCTGATCATCAGGCGTGCCAAACGCTGGGATGCCTTTTTTGGCTTGTTGGGTATTTTGTCGTTGATGGTGGGTATTCTGACGCTGGTCGCCTTGTTCGTCGATATGGCCGTGGATGGGTTTGCGCGTATCGATTACAAGTTCCTCACCAACTTTCCGTCGCGGCGCGCCGAGGATGCTGGCATTCTCTCGGCCTGGGTGGGCACGGTGCTGGTGATGATCGTCACGGTGGTCGCTGCCGTGCCCCTGGGTGTGGCGGCGGGCGTATATCTCGAAGAATATGCACCGAAGAACTGGGTGACCGACATCATCGAGATCAACGTCAATAACCTCGCCGGGGTGCCCTCGATCGTCTATGGCTTGCTCGCTCTCGGGCTGTTCGTGCATTTCTTCAAATTCGGCGAGAGCATCCTGTCGGCGGGCATGGCACTGGCCTTGTTGATCCTGCCGGTGGTCATCGTCGCGACGCGCGAGTCGATTCGCGCCATTCCGCAGATGATCCGTGAGGGTTCCTATGCCTGTGGAGCAACGACCTGGCAGACGGTCAAAGACCATATCCTGCCTTATTCCTCGGCGGGCATTCTGACCGGCGTGATCATTGGCATGGCGCGCGCGATTGGCGAGACGGCGCCAGTCATTACGATCGGTGCGCTGACCTTCATCGCTTTTTTGCCCCCCGCTCCATTCACCGGTGATCCACCTACCGGCCCGTTCGATTGGTTGTTTGCGCCATTCACGGTGATGCCGATCCAGATGTTCAACTGGACCTCGCGCCCCGAAGCCGCCTTTTTGGTCAACGCCGCCGCCGCGGGTTTAGTGCTGGTCGTGATGACCGTGGCGATGAATGCCCTGGCGATCTGGATCCGTTACCGTTTGCGTAAAAACATTTTATGGTGATCTCGATGACCAAACCGCTTAATGTCTCCACGCCGACCGCCGGTGCCGAAGAACTGACTGTCAAGGCCGAATGCCGTAACTTCAATTTCCATTACGGCGATTTCCATGCCCTCAAGAATATCAATATGGCGGTCTACCAGAACAAGGTGACGGCGCTGATCGGACCATCCGGTTGCGGCAAATCGACGCTGTTGCGCTCGTTTAACCGCATGCACGACCTCTATCCCGGCAACCGCTACCAGGGCGAGATCGTCATGCATCCGGACGATACCAATCTGCTAGCCAAGGAGGTCGATCCGATCGAGGTGCGCATGCGTATCTCGATGGTGTTCCAAAAGCCGAATCCATTTCCCAAGTCGGTGTTCGAGAATGTCGCCTACAGTCTGCGCGTGCGCGGTATGACCAACCGCAGTGAAATCGAGGGCCGGGTCGAAGAGGCGCTCAAGGGCGCGGCCCTTTGGGACGAGGTCAAGGATCGCTTGAACGATCTCGGCGCCAACCTATCTGGTGGACAGCAGCAACGGCTGTGCATCGCGCGCGCGTTGGCATCCGATCCGGAGATTCTGCTCTTCGACGAGCCGACTTCGGCGCTCGATCCGATCGCTACGGCGAGCATCGAGGAATTGGTCACCGAATTGAAAGAAAAGGTGACCATCCTGATCGTCACCCACAACATGCAGCAGGCAGCGCGAATTTCGGACTTCACCGCCTACATGTATCTGGGTGAGCTGATCGAATTTGGCCTCACCGATCAGGTATTTATCAAGCCGCAGAAAAAGCAGACCGAGGACTATATTACCGGCCGATTCGGCTGATCGACGCGGCGCATGGCGCCGGTGGTGCGCTCGATCGCCTGCGCCTCATCCTGCTCGCGCCGTTGCAGCTGGCCAACCGGATCGCGGTTCAGGTCTTTGGCATGACGCACTGCGCGATCGGCGCACGCCGAATTACAATGGAGCTCTCCGCCGCTCCTGTCGCGTGAATCCATAGTGCCTAGTGCCGCCGCTGCTTCGGTTCGTCATGCCGCCCATGTGACCGGACGGGATCTCGAACGCAATGCGCTCAACATCAATCCGGGGGGGTGGGCCGTTGAGACTCTGCGGCCCATTGCCACCTTGCTCGGTTCCTGCGTCGCGGTCTGTTTCTACGATCCAAAGTTCCGGCTTGCCGGCATGAATCACTTTCTGTTGCCGAGTCGCGGCTCGGGTGTGCATGCCGACGCCGATATGATTCTCGGCGGCGACTATGCGCTCGAAGTGCTGGTTAACTCGATGCTCGGCAAGGGCGCGCGCAAGGACCGGCTGGTGGCCAAGGCCTTCGGCGGGGGCACGATTGTCAGTTCGATCCGCATGGCCATCGGTGACCGTAATGCGCAGTTTGCGCGCGAATGGCTGGTGCGCGAGGGCATTCCACTCATCGCTTCGGACTTTGGCGGACCGTGGTCGCGCAAAGTCGTCTTCGATCCGGCGACGGGGGATGTCTATTGCCGCCGCATTCCGACGACGCAAGTCGATGTGGCGAAGGTCGTCGAGGCCGAGAGCCGCTACGAGCAGTCGCTGATGAAGCCGGCGGCGGTCGAAAAGAAGATCGAGCTGTTTTGACCGAAGCTTCCGGCTACGGCGGCGCCGTGCTGGCCGGGCTGACTATCGAATCCTGATCCGCCGTGCAGGGTGCTGCCATTGAAAACAGACAGCGCTGAAGTCATCGAGAACCGGACGTTCGACGAGATCGCCGTCGGCGATGCGGCGACGCTGGTGCGCACGCTGCGCAACGAAGACATCCAGCTGTTCGCGATCATGTCCGGCGACCTGAACCCGGCCCATGTCGATCCGGAATACGCCCGTTCGTCGAGTTTCCGCGAAGTCGTCGCCCACGGCATGTGGGGCGCGGTGCTGATCTCCAATCTGCTCGGCACCGAGTTTCCCGGTCCCGGCACCGTTTATGTCGGTCAGTCGCTACATTTTCTGCGCCCGGTGCGCGTCGGTGACACGCTGACCGTCAAACTCACCTGCGTGCGCAAGTTCGAACACAACCGCCACATCGTGTTCGACTGTCTGTGCACCAATCAGGACGGTTTGAAGGTGATGACCGGTACCGCCGAGGTCGAGGCGCCAAGCGAAAAAGTGCGGCGCCAGAAAGTGTCGATGCCGGAACTGCGGCTCGCCCAGACGAAGAAATCGCGCTACGAGCATCTGCTTCAGGTCACCGAAGGCCTGCCCGCCATCGCCATGGCCGTGGCCCATCCCTGCGACGCCGAATCGCTGAAAGGGGCGTTGATGGCCCGCGATCGGGGACTGATCACGCCAACACTGGTCGGCCCCGAGGACAAGCTGCGCGCGCTGGCGGAACAGCATGCCCTCGACCTGCACGGTTGTCGCATCGTCAATGTGCCACATAGCCATGCCGCTGCTGAAACGACCGTGGCGCTGGCGCGCGAGGGGCAGGTCGAAGCGCTGATGAAAGGCTCGCTGCATACCGACGAGTTGATGGCCGAAGTCGTCGACAAAGCCACCGGTCTGCGCACGGAACGGCGCATCAGTCACGTCTTTGTCATGGATGTTCCGACTTATCCCCGTCCGCTATTGATCACCGATGCGGCGGTCAATGTCGCGCCGACGCTCGAAGACAAGGCCGACATCGTGCAAAATGCCATCGATCTGGCGCACATCCTGCACAATCCTGAACCGAAAGTCGCCATCCTGGCGGCGATCGAGACGGTCAATCCCAAGATGCCCGCCACCCTCGATGCGGCCGCACTCTGCAAAATGGCCGATCGCGGCCAGATCAAAGGCGCTTTGCTCGATGGTCCGCTGGCGTTCGACAATGCGGTTTCTCTGGTCGCGGCGCGCACGAAAGGCATCAAGTCGGCGGTTGCCGGAAAGGCCGACATCCTGCTCGTCCCAGACATCGAGTCGGGCAACATGCTGGCCAAACAACTGGAGTATCTTGCCGAGGCGCTTGCCGCCGGCATTGTGCTCGGTGCGCGCGTGCCCATCGTCCTCACCTCGCGCGCCGATTCGGCGCAGACGCGCAGCGCCTCGACCGCGCTGGCCGTAGTCATCGCCCATGCCCGGCGCCAGAAGAAAGGTTGAACCGATGAACGAAGCCATCCTGACGCTCAATGCTGGCTCATCGAGCATTAAGTTCGCGCTGTTCGCACTCGCCGAACCGTTGCCACAGCGGGCCGAGATCTCCGGCCAGATCGACGGTCTGGGCGCTCGGCCGCACCTGAAGGCCAAGGATCGCAACGGCCGCGTGCTTGACGAACGCGACATGGAGCTGGCCGGAGAGGGTAGCCATCGCGCCGCGCTCGCCTTTCTAGCCGACTGGTTGCATGCGCACGAAGGCGGTCCGTGGCGCATCGTCGCCGTCGGTCATCGCGTCGTGCATGGCGCCGAACGCTTCTCCACGCCGGTGCTGCTCGATGCGGCAACGATCGAAGCGCTGCGCGGCTTCATTCCCTTGGCGCCGCTGCATCAACCGCACAATCTCGCCGGTATCGAGGCGATGGCGCAGGCGCTGCCTGGATTGCCACAGGTCGCCTGTTTCGACACCGCGTTCCATCGCACCCAGCCCGAAATGGCACAACGTTATGCACTGCCGCGCGCGCTCACAGCCCAGGGCGTGCGTCGTTACGGTTTTCATGGCCTCTCTTACGAATACATCGCCGAAGTACTGCCGCATTGGTTGAAGGAAAAGGCTGACGGACGGGTGATTGTTGCCCATCTCGGCAACGGCGCCTCGATGTGTGCGATGCGAGGCAGAAAGAGCATCGCGACGACGATGGGTTTCACGGCTATCGAGGGCTTGATGATGGGGACGCGCACCGGCAGCCTCGATCCAGGCGTGCTGCTTTATTTGATGGACTATCAGGGTATGGACGTCAAGGCGCTCACCCGGCTTTTATACAAGGAATCGGGTTTGCTCGGCGTCTCTGGCCTATCACAGGACATGCGCGAGTTACTCGCTTCCGACCGTGTGGAAGCGCAGGAGGCGGTAGAGCTGTTCTGCTACCGCATCGCGCGCGAAATCGGTTCGCTGGCTGCCGCGCTGGAAGGGCTGGATGCGCTGGTATTCACCGGCGGCATCGGCGAACACGCGGCGCCAGTGCGGGCCCGCGTCTGCGAGGCCTGCCGCTGGCTTGGGCTGGAAACCGATACTGCCGCCAACGCGGCGGGAGAGCATTATATTTCGACGGCTGATAGCCGCATCAAGGCGTTGATCCTGCCCACCAACGAGGAATGGATGATCGCCCGCCATACCGCGGCGCTGGTGTGAAGGAAACGCTGAACAAAGTGCTGTGCGGGCGCATCGCGGCGTTGCGCGGTGCTCGCTTCCTCGCTTAACCCATTGTTAGGCTTCGGTCGCTGCGCGCGCGCCCAGCTCTATATCCCGCTCGCGGCTTTCTTCAGCGTTTCCTTCAGCGTTTTTTGAACGATCACGATCGCCGACGGAAGAGGGGGCCGACAGAAGAGGGGGGGCGGAGGATCAGGCCGCCGCGGCGATGCGCAGCGCCGCTTCGCTGCGCGTTTTCGCCCAGGGCGCGGGTTTGCGCACCGCCGGCCAGACCGGACTTTCGATCGATAGCGCGAGCTGGCGGGCGAGTTCGACCATGCCGTCGTAGCCGGCGTAACCGAATTCACGTTCCTGGTTGATGTCGAGAAAGGGAATGCGCGCCTTGAGCGCGGTGTAGAGGTTGCGGCCGCCGGCGATCAGGATATCGGCGCTCAGGTCGTGATAGGCGGCAAGCAGGGCGCGCGGGTTGCCGTCTTCGATCATGCGTGCATCCTCACCCATCAGTTCGCGGATGCGCGCCTTGTCCTCCTCGGTCGATTTCTTCGTGCCGGTGGCAACGACGGTCATGCCTAGATCCTGCAAGGCGGAGATGATCGACCAGGATTTGACGCCGCCGGTGTAGAGCAGCACGCGTTTGCCAGCCAACCTTTCGCGCCACGGCTGCAGCGCAGCGTTGGCGCGCGCTTCCTCACGTGTGATCAGCGCTTCGGTGCGGGCGAGCAAGTCGTCATCCTCGAGCCGGCGGGCAAACTGACGCAAGGCGTCGGAGGTATCCTTGACGCCATAGAAGCTGCCTTCGAAAAAGGGAATGCCATATTTTTCGTTCAGCTTGCGCGCGACGTTGAGCAGCGCTTTGGCACAGACGACCATCGTCGCTTCGGCGCGGTGCATGGTCTGGATTTCGCGAAAACGGGCATCGCCCGAAAGCGTCGCCAGGATGCGTAGGCCGAGTTCATCGAACAGCGGCGCGACATGCCAGAATTCGCCGGCGATGTTGTATTCGCCGATCAGCGCCACATCGTGCGTGCGGATGCCGGCCGGATGCAGCGGCGGCGGTTCGGGTTCGCGCGTGCCGATGACGTATTTGACCATCGCCTCGCCGGCGATGCGGTTGCCGAGATTCTTCGTGCCATAGAAGCCGGCGCCGTCGATCGGGATCACCGGCAGGCCGAGATGCGCGCTCGCCGTTTTGCAGATCGCTTCGAGATCGTCGCCGATCAGCGCGGTGACGCAGGTGGCGTAGACGAACACCGCCGCCGGTGAGAATTCCTCGACCGCCTGGCGGATGGCATGCAGCAGCTTCTTCTCGCTGCGTCCCATGACGACATCGACTTCGGATAAGTCTGTCGTCATACCATTGCGCCATAGCGTCGGGCCGGAGGAACGTGTGCCGCGATTGTCCCACGACGAACCGGCACAGGCGATCGGACCATGGACGATGTGCGCGACGTCGGCGATCGGTAACAGCGCGATCTGTGCCCCATCGAAGGTACAGCCACCGGCGGTGGCTCCAGGCTTCGGGCGGGCGCAGCCGGATTTCCCCTTCTTGTTGTGGGCGCAGGCGGGTTCGTCGAGCAGGGCGGCGATCTGGGCGGCTTTCATCGGCATTCCTCCTTTGGAGGGCTCAAAGCAGGAAGCATGCCGTGGATAATCGATTGTTTTTCGTTGAATTCATCGCGTTGCGCCGTCGTGAATGCGACACGCCGCACTGTCGGGGCGGATTAGCGCGGCCAGATGTTCGACCGTGTAATCGACCGCGTTGCGCAGCGGATAGAGCACGGTCGGCGCACCGGCCTGTTTGAGGGCCATGCCATCGGCTTCTTCACGTGCGACGAAGGCCGCTTCGCCGCGATAGTGCCGATCACGCAGCGCGGCGAGCAGTGACCGGCTAGCCTCGATGTCGGGCAAGGTGCAGACGATCCAGGAGGCTGCTTCGAGGGGCAAGCCGTCGAGGAAATTCGGATCGGTGCCATCGCCGAACATCACCGGCACGCCCTGACGGCGCAGCGCGCGCGCCGTCTCGGGGTCGAAATCGACGCCGAGCACGCGGATACCGGCCTCCTTGAGCCCGAGCGCCAGCCGGCCGCCGTAACGGCCGAGGCCGAAGACGATGACCTCGATGGCCTCCGGTGCCTGGTTGCGGCGCTCGACGATGAGTTCGCGGTGAGGACGTCGACGCTCGAAGATGCCTAGCCACGGAGCGAGCCGCTCGTATAGTTGATGCGAGTAAAGGATCATGTAGGTCGACAGCGCGATGGTCACCAGGCCGACCAGTGTCGTCAGGCCGAGCGCCTCGACGCCGACATGACCGAGCGAGATGCCCATCGCGACGAAGACGATCGAGAATTCGCTGATCTGCGCCACAGTGAGGCCGGCAAGGAAACTGGTACGCTTGCGGTAGCCCATGTAGCCCATGATGGCTATGACGATGAGCGGATTGCCGATGAGCACGAAAATCGAGAGCACGATGGCCGGCCAAAGCTCACCGCCCAGCATCGTAAAGTCGAGCCTGGCGCCTAGGTCGATGAAGAAAAACAGCAGCAGGAAGTCGCGAATGCCGGTCAGGCGGGCGTTGATCGCGTCGCGATACGAGGTCGAGGCAAGCGAAAAGCCGGCGAGGAAAGCGCCAGCCTCTTTCGAGAAGCCGGCCCATTCGCCTAGAGCGGCCAGGCCCGTACCCCAGGCCACCGCGAAGATGAGCAGCAGTTCCTGCGAGTGGGCCATCGCTCGTGTCAGGCGTGGCAGCACATGGCGCATGAGGACGTAGAGCAGCGCACCGGCGACCAGTATACGGCCGAAAAGCGAGAGCACGACGCTCGTCCAGACCGTATCGCCCTCGGCACCGCGCAGGGCGCTCATCGCCACCATCGCCAGCACGACCGCCAGATCCTGCACGATGAGGAAACCGACGGCGATGCGGCCATGCAGCGAGTCGAGTTCGCGTTTGTCGGAGAGCAGCTTGACGATGATGATCGTGCTCGAGAAGGTGAGGGCCACCGCGACATAGAGCGCCTCCATGACCCCCTTGTCCAGCAGCAGGATGAGGATGAAGCCAAAGACGATGGTGAAGGCCAGCTGGCCGAGGCCGGTGGCCAGCGCCACCAGGCCGATATGGCGTACGTGCTGCAGGTCCAGCTTCAGGCCGACGACGAAGAGCAGTACCGTGACGCCAAACTGCGCCAGCAGGTCGATCTCGTCGTGCGCCTGGACGAGGCCCAGGACGGCCGGGCTGACGACGATACCGACGACGATGTAAGCCATCAACACCGGCTGGCGCAGGCGTACGGCCAACGCTCCGGCGAGCGCCGAAATGATGAGTAGCAGTGCGAACTCACTGAATACGTCAGACATCAAGGCTCCTTGGCTTGCCATCCGTCCATTTGCGGTGGGCTGTCGTGCGAAGATCATCGCCATCGCTGGGAAGTTCCGCTTGCCGATTTTTTCAGCGCTTCCCAAAGTTTCCGGCCTCCTCGGCGCAGTGAGCCCGGATCGGCCGGTCTGTCTGTCTGTCTGTCAGAATTGGCATGATCACTGCCGGAGAATGAGTGAGGGAAACGCTGAATAAATTGCTGCGTGGGCGCTAGGGCGGCGTTGCGCGGTGCTCGCTTCCTCGCCGATCTACTTGATCGGCTGCGGTCGCTGCGCGCCGCGCGCCCAGCTCTATCCCGCTCGCGGCTTTCTTCAGCGTTTTCTGGGGTATGCCGTCGAGCCGAGTTGCCTCCCGACCGATCGATGTGTTGGCGTCTAGCATCGAGCGCAGCATTTCTCTCGCCTGCTTTAGGCATCTTTCGTGCTTGGTCTAGCGGACATGTCGGCATCTTTGCGCCGTGACGATCGGGCTGACTTTGACAGTGAAGCTCATGCGTCGGACGAGCCTGTCCAGCAAACGCTTGCTCACAGCGCTTCGTTTTTCGAGAGGAGATCATGGAACCCATCGCCGAATCGCGTCTGAAGAATTTTCCCATCGCCTGGTTTTCATCGGTGATGGGCATGGCCGGCTTCAGCATCGCCTGGAGCCGGGCCGAGCACATTTTCGGCCTGTCGCTGCATTTCAGTCCGGCATTGCTGGCGATCACCGTCCTGATGTTCGTCGTGCTGGCGGTGGCCTACCTGTTCAAGCTGCTGCGCTATCCGCGCGATGCTTGGGGCGAAGTCCAGCATCCGGTCAAGCTGGCTTTCGTGCCGACCCTGTCGATCGCACTCATCCTGTTGTCCATCGCCGTGCTGCAGGTCGCACCGGGTGTGTCGCAGTCACTGTGGCTGATCGGCAGTCTGTTGCATCTCGTGCTGACGCTCTATGTGCTGTCATCTTGGGTGCATCACGATCGCTACGAAATCGCCCATCTCAATCCGGCCTGGTTCATTCCGGTGGTCGGCAACATTCTCGTGCCGATCGCCGGTGTGCATCACGCTCCGGCCGACATATCGTGGTTCTTTTTCAGTCTCGGCCTGTTCTTCTGGCCGGTTCTGACCGCCATCCTGTTCTATCGCCTGATCTTCCACGGTAGCTTGCCCGAGCGTTTCATGCCGACGCTGTTCATCTTCATCGCCCCACCGGCGGTCGGTTTCATCTCCTGGGTGACGCTCACGGGCGGCGTCGATGCCTTCGCGCGCATTCTTTATTACGTGGCGCTGTTCTTTACGCTGCTGCTAGCCAGTCAGGTCGGCCAGTTCGTGCGCCTGAAGTTCTTTCTGTCCTGGTGGGCTTATTCCTTTCCGCTCGCCGCCGTGACCATCGCCAGCCTGCTGATGTACCGCGAAACCGGCTCGATGGCTTACGCTTTGATCGCCACCGTGCTGCTGGCGGTGTTGTCGCTGGTCATCGCGCTGCTGCTCGGTCGGACGACGGTGGCGGTAGTGCGGCGCGAGATTTGCGTTGCCGGCCACTGAATGGCCGCGGCAAATCCGCTGTGCCCGTTCATGCTTCGGGCACATCGTTGCATCGATGCTTGCGGAGCGAGTTTCCCCCGTTTCTCTGGGTATGCCGTGATCCGCCGCTCATGCCGGATGATGCGTTTCCGTCATGGGGCTTGTATGGCGTGAAGATATGCTCTATCCTTGTCGTGCTATGACGACAGTCATAGATTTCCGTTCTACGTCATAACTGTTTGTTTATGTGGAGATGATATGATGAAGACGAACGACAAGGTGTTGGAAAACATCGATGTACGGGAGATCCGGCGCAGTTTGGGGCTCAATCAGCAGCAGTTCTGGTCGCGTCTGGGTGTGACGCAGAGTGGCGGTTCGCGTTATGAAAGCGGGCGCAACATTCCTCGTCCGGTGCAGCATCTGCTGCGTCTGGTTCATGTCGAGCAAATCGACATCGACAAGATCAAAAGGGAGGACTGGGAAGTAGCGGAGTATCTGAAGACACACGAACCCGAGCAGTTCAAGCATTACAAGAAGCTGGCGCGCGCGGCGGCAAAGAAGTCTTCCGCCGGCTCTTCGGCCGGCTGATTCGACCGGCGGGCGAACTACCGTCAGGGGCTGACCGTGACCGGTCGCCCCGTTCTGGCGGTGACACGCATCGCCAGTGCCTCGAGCCAGGTGCCAGGTAGACGGCCCAAGCGCATCGCTTCGGGCTGCTGCGACGGGCGGGCGATGCCATAGAGATGCACACCGCGCACTGCGTCAGCAACGCTGGCGACTGCTTCGAGCCAGGCGCAGATTTCCTTCTCATCGGGCGGCGCGCCATCCCAGAGAAAAAAACAGCTTTGCAGCCAGAGTGGACAGCGCGCGGCAGCGAGGCGCAGGTTGGTCAGCGCCTGCCGGCTGCTCTGCTGCGTGCCGTTGATGCGCAAACGCGCGGCCTCGGTGGCAGCATCGAATTTGAACCAGATCTCCCCGCCATGCTGGCCCAAGAGTTCGATGGCTGCCAACACCGGCGGTCGATCGATCAGGCTGCCATTGGTGATCAGGCGGATCGGTAGCGTGCCGCGCAGGCCATGGTGGTCGAGCATCTCGATCACCAGTGCGACGGCCTGGGAAAATTCGCGGCTGCTGGTCGGTTCGCCGTTACCGGAGAAGGCAATATCGGCGAGACGGGTGCCGGCCGGTGTGGCGCGGGTGAGGAAATCGCCTTCGAGCACGTCGCCGAGCAGCGTATCCAGTTCGGCGCGCAGACGCGCGAGATCGACCGGTGGTGGTCCGCCGCGCGTCAGGTGCGGAACCTGGCAGTAGACGCAATGCCAGTTACAGGCATTGTTCGGATTGAGATTGATACCGATGGACAGTCCGCCCGCACGACGCGAGATCACCGGATAAACCCAGACATGGTCGGCATACTCGCGGGCGTGATCTTCAGTGTTCAGCAAGCTCATTTTGCGTCAGTCATTGGCGTGGAACGACGCTTTGGCCGCTATCGCCGGTGTTCCGCCGACGCGAGTTGAAAACGGGCCATACGCCGTCATGGCGATGCGTGAGAGGCATCGGTCTGCGGCGATGCGATCGGGGCATCGTTGCAGCTGGCAGCGTTCGGCGTTTCTTCGTCGGCCAAACGGAGGATGTAAGCGGTGAAATCGGGATCTTCACCGCGGAGCAGGTCGGGCAGGCGAGCGCGGAAATCGGCGCGCCGGCACCATTCGCGCATGTAATCCTCCCACGAATGCCAACGCCGGCGCTGCTTTTCGCTCATGTCTTCGTCGTAAGCGAGCAGATAGGCGCGTTCGAAGAGCGAGATGAGCATGTCGAAGATGACCCACATGCGCTCGCGTTGCTCGTCGCTCAGTTCGGGGGTGGCGGCCTGGCTGCGTAGCTTGAGGTCGGGATGGGCGAGAACGACTTCCAGAAAGTCGATGTAGGCATCCGACAGCTGCTGCCAGGTCGCTTCTTCCTCGTTTTCGCGTTCCTTGCGTTGTTCGAAAAAGAAGACAGCGATGGCAAAGGGCAGACCGATTACCGTGACGACATAGGACAGCAGTTCCCAGGTTTCGAGGGTCATGGTCGTTGGTGTTCATCGGATCGATGCCACTGTTTGCGTCATCGCTCGCCAATGCACCGGGCCAAACAGGTCGCCCACGGCGCGGCACGACGCTCCGGCCGGTGACGCTGGTGCTCGATCGACAGGAAGTGCCCATACCGGCCAGGCGGGCGCCCGTCGAATCGGATCGGCGGCACGGTGAGGCAAGATCGATCGAAAGCGGAAAATGCCTTGAGTACCGGGTCTGACCGTATGGAAACGCTGAAGAAAGCCGCGAGCGGGAGGAAGCAGAGGGCGCGCAGCGCGCAGCGACCGCAGCCGATCAAGTAGATCGGCGAGGGGGCGAGCAGCGCGCAACGCCGCCCTAGCGCCCGCGCAGTAATTTATTCAGCGTTTCCTATGCGTCGCGCGTCGTGCCTGGACGATTATAATCGGTCCCCTTGGCCGGGGATCGTTGCTGCGCCGACGGTAATCGGAAGAGGGTGCTGCGCGCCGCATCAGCGGGGGGTGTGCCGTCGTGTCGCTGCTGGCCGGGTTTCGTCATCGCCACCGAATCGGTTCTGCCATGCGCATCCTGCTTTCCAATGACGATGGTTATTACGCACCCGGGCTTGCGGCATTGGCCGAGGCGCTTGGCGATCTAGCCGAGACCGTCGTCGTTGCGCCCGAGCGCGACCGCAGTGGCGCGAGCAATTCGTTGACGCTCGATCGGCCGTTGATGCTGCGCCGGGCGGCCAATGGCTTTTACTTCGTCAACGGCACACCGACCGATTGCGTGCATCTGGCCGTCACTGGCATGCTCGATACGCTGCCCGACATGGTCGTCTCGGGCATCAATCTGGGCGCGAACATGGGCGATGACACACTCTATTCCGGCACCGTCGCGGCGGCGACCGAGGGCTACCTGCTTGGCGTGCCGGCCATCGCCGTCTCGCTGGCCGGCAAGGAAGGCGCGCACTTCGCCACGGCGGCGCGCGTGGCCCGCGATCTGGTGCGGCGGTTTCTGACCGAACCCTATCCGCAGCCGGTGTTGCTCAATGTCAATGTGCCCGATCTGCCCCTCGAGGCACTGCGCGGAATGTGCGTCACACGCCTAGGCCGGCGCCACAAGGCCGAGCCGGTGGTGCGCCAGATCACGCCGCGCAATGAAACCGTCTACTGGGTCGGCGCTGCCGGTCCGGCCGCCGATGCTGGCGAGGGTACCGACTTTTACGCCGTGGCCCAGGCCCAGGTGTCGGTGACGCCGTTGCAGATCGATCTCACCCACGTCGGTCAGATGACCCAGGTGGCGCAATGGCTGCATTCGTGAGCGGTCTGCAAGGTATTGGCATGACTTCGGCGCGCACGCGCGCCCGCATGATCGAGCGCTTGCGTGCCGAGGGCATCCATGACGAGCAGGTGCTGACTGCGATGGCGGCCGTGCCTCGCCATCTGTTCATTGAGGAAGCGCTTGCTCACCGTGCCTACGAGGACACGGCGTTGCCGATCGGTTTCGGTCAGACCATCTCACAGCCTTTCGTCGTCGCTCGCATGATCGAATTGCTGCGTGAAGGCGGGCGCGAGCTTGGGCGTACGCTCGAGGTCGGTGCCGGCTGTGGTTATCAGGCAGCCATTCTCGCTATGCTCACGCGCGAAGTATTCGCCGTCGAGCGTATCGCGCCCTTGCTGCAACGCGCGCGCGAGACGCTGCGCCAGCTGCGGTTGAGTCACGTACGGCTGAAACACGCCGACGGTATGATCGGTCTTGCCGAGGCGGCGCCTTTCGATACCATCATCGTCGCGGCGGCCTGCAGTCATGTGCCGAAGGCGCTCAGAGATCAGCTGGCCCCGGGCGGGAGGCTGATGATGCCCGTAGGCGGTGGCGAAGAGCAGGTACTTTTGCTCGTCGAGCGCAAGCCGCGCGGCTTCGTCGAGACGCGCTTCGACGCGGTGCGCTTCGTGCCCTTGTTGCCGGGAACCGAGTGATGGCGGTTGCGGTCATCGTGGCAATCACGAAGGCTGGGCGCGGCTGTCGTCGTATCCTTGTCCGGCGGCGTGCGGCTCTTCGGGTGAAATCGTTACGATGGACATCGGCCGCGCATCGGTGTGAGGGAGCCGCTGTAAAAACCGCGAGCGAGAGAATGCGGAAGAAGCTGCGCGGTGCGCAGCAATGGCAGCTGATCGAGAGGACCGGCGGGCAGGCGGGCACCGTGCCGCCCGGCGAAGCGCCCGTACAGCCTTTCTTCAGTGTGTTTCCCCGGATTGGTTCTGGCCGTCGATGCATGAACACCTCGCTGCAATCGCGTTGGCAACGACGCAGCGTTCGCGTAGATCGACGTCGTGGTCGGGTTCGCCGGTCTGCCCTCGAACGGGGTTGCCGGAACCGGCCCTGCGTCGTCGGAAGCATCGCCGTGCCGACCGGTCTGACTTTGGCGCGTAGCGCCAGGAGCAACTGAATGAGCCCATACCGAAGAACTCGCTGCGCTCGTTCTGCCCGCCGAGGGGCAAGCCGACCCGTCCGCGGCAGCGGACGAGCTTGCTTTGCAAAGCCAAACTCGTTGGATGCCCAAAGGGCAGCACGACTCGGGCCGGCCCTTCGTTTTCTCGAGGAAATGCTGAAGAAAGCCGCGAGCGGGATGCAGTGCCAGGCGCGCGGCGCGCAGCGACCGAGACCTATCAATAGGATAGGCGAGGGAGCGAGCACCGTGCAACGCCGCGATGCGCCCGCGCAGCAATTGATTCAGCGTTTCTTTTGTTTTCTTGAGCGTCGCATGAATACCCTGACAGGCCTGGCGCTGACAGTCGTCGTGCTTACCGGTTGTTCCAGCACTCGACCGGCACCAGTGGTCGACGCCAGCCGGCCAGCGCCGCGCGATGGCGCACCGGCGGTCAGCGTCGTCCGGCCTTCCGCACCGGCGATGGAAACGCCAGCGGCCACCTATACGGTGAAGAAAGGCGATACGTTGTACAGCATCGCACTCGAGCACGGGCAGGATTATCGTGAACTGGCGCAGTGGAATGGTTTGAGCGATCCGAACCGCATCCAGGTCGGTCAGGTGCTGCGTGTCCTTCCGCCCGATAGCGGCACTGCTGCGGCGCCGGCAGCCGGCGTGGCCAGCGTGCAGCCGGTGGCGGCACCGGCGCCCCTCCAGGTACGGCCACTGTCCGCCGGTGCACAGGCGGCGACGGGAACTACGGCGGCGGTGAGCGCCAACAGCGAGACGATGAAGCGCGAACCGAAGGGAGGCAAGGTACCCTATTCGGAACAGACGCTCGCCCAGGTGCGCAATGAAGCGACTCAGCCGGCAACCCAGCCCGTGCCCGCCGCTGGCGAAAAGCCGGCTGCCGGCGTCGTCACGGCGACCGCTGCGACGGTCACTCCTGCCGCCGCTTCACCGGCACAAACCCCAGCCGCTGCTCCGACGGGTGGGGCAGCGAGCACCACCGCCGCCCAGACTCCGGCGGCCGCCGAACCGGATGCGGTCGAATGGGGTTGGCCACTGGCCGCCAACGCGGGTCGTATCGTCGGCAACTTCAGCGATGGCAGTGCGGGCAAGGAAGCCAATAAGGGGATCGATCTCGCCGCCCGCCCCGGCGAGCCGGTTTTGGCGGCCGCCGCCGGTAAAGTCGTCTATGCCGGTTCTGGCTTGCGTGGCTACGGTCAGCTCGTCATCGTGCGGCACAATGCAACTTGGTTGTCCGCCTATGCCCACAATCGCAAGATTCTGGTCAAGGAAGGCCAGATGGTGGCGCGCGGCGAGCGCATCGCCGAGGTCGGCAACACCGATGCCGACCAGTTCAAGTTGCATTTCGAGATTCGTCGGCAGGGGAAGCCGGTCGATCCGCTGAAATATTTGCCGCCGCGCTGACGACGTATGGCTTTTTTCCGCGAGACGATGATCGAGGTGAAGCGCAAGCGGCCGTCACACTCAACGAGCCGCCGGCTTGGACGGGAATGACCGAAGAATCGATCGACGAAAGTGATCCGGGCGAACAGCCCGTCGTTGACTGGCCAGCGGCAACCGATGAAGAGTTGCACGACGACCTGACGCAGATTTACCTCAATGAAATCGGTGCGACGCCACTGCTGACGCGTGAAGAGGAACTCGCCCTTGGAAGGGCGGCGCGTGCCGGTGATTTCGCGGCGCGTCAGCGTATGCTGGAAGCCAACCTGCGTCTGGTCGTCTCGATCGCCAAGCGTTACCAGCATCGCGGCGTGCCGCTCGGTGACCTGATCGAGGAAGGCAACCTTGGCTTGATTCATGCCGTCGAGAAGTTCGATCCCGAGCGCGGCTTCCGTTTTTCCACCTACGCGACGTGGTGGATCAGGCAAAGCGTCGAACGCGCCATCATGAATCAGGCGCGCACGATCCGGCTTCCCGTGCATGTCGTCAAGGAAATCAATGCCGTGTTGCGTGCGCTGCGGGTCAGCGGTGAAGCCGGACTGTCCGCCGTCGCCGAGGATCTTCACGTTCCCGAGCATGAGTTGCGCAACAAGCTTCGCCTCGGGGAAGGGGCGGCATCGCTGGACGAGCCGCTGGATTTCGATCCGGCGCTGTCACTGGGTGAATCGCTGGCCGACGAAGGGGCCATCGATCCCATCGAACAGGTCGAACGTGCCGAATTGGCGCAGCGCATCGCGGCCTGGGTGGCCAGCCTGGACAGCAAGCAGCGCCACGTCATCGAATGCCGCTTCGGCCTCAATGGCCGTGAGCCACGCACGCTCGAGTCCTTGGCCAACGAACTTGGCGTCTCGCGCGAACGCATCCGCCAGGTGCAGGGAGAAGCTCTCGCCCGATTGCGCACCTATTTGCGCCAGGCTGGTATCGGCCGCGACAGTCTGCCCGGCTGAGTTTCAAGGGAAAGGCTGAGCAAAGCCACGAACTGGATGCGGTGCATGGCGCACGCCGCGCAGCGGTTGGGACGAGCGCCGGCGGCGTCGTTACAATCGCACCATGGCCCATCTGATTCTCGGCATCGAATCCTCCTGCGACGAAACCGGCGTCGCGCTCTGCGATGGCGAAGGGCGGTTGCTCGCCCACGCGCTGCATACCCAGGCGGCGATGCACGAAGAGTACGGCGGCGTCGTACCGGAACTCGCCTCGCGTGACCACATCCGCCGTTTGGTGCCGCTCACCGAGCAGGTGCTGGGCAAGGCCGGCGCGACGCGGCAGGATCTGCTCGCCGTGGCCTATACCGCCGGGCCGGGACTGGCCGGCGCCTTGCTCGTCGGCGCGAGCTTCGCCTGTGCGCTCGCGGCCGCCCTGCGCCTGCCGGCCTGGCCGATCCACCATCTCGAAGCCCATCTGCTTTCGCCGTTGCTGGCGACGGCGAGCGAGAGCGGGCGAACGGGTTTTGTCGCCCTTCGGGCGTCGAACGAGTTGGGCTGCGCAGGGAAAGATCGTTCGCTACCGCGAACGGAGTTCCCTTTCGTGGCGCTGCTCGTTTCCGGCGGCCACACCCAGTTGATACGTGTCGCCGGTATCGGCCGCTACGAGCTGCTGGGTGAAACGGTAGACGACGCGGCCGGCGAGGCCTTCGACAAAACCGCCAAGCTGCTCGATCTGGGCTATCCGGGTGGGCCGGCGCTAGCGGCTTTGGCCGAACGCGGCCGACCGGGCGTGTTTGCGCTGCCACGGCCGATGTTGCGCAGCGGCGATTTCGATTTCAGTTTCTCGGGCTTGAAGACCGCTGTGCTCACCCAGCTACGTCGTCAGCCACTCGATGAGCAGGCGCGGGCCGATCTGGCCTACGAGTTTCAGGAAGCGGTGACCGAAGTTCTAGCGGCCAAGGCATTGGCCGCGGCGCGCACCGCCGGTGTGCGCGATCTGGTCGTCGCTGGCGGCGTCGGCGCCAACCGGCGTCTGCGGGCGCGGTTGGCCGAGGGGGCGATGCACCAGAAGCTGCGCGTGCATCATCCGCCGCTCGAGCTGTGCACCGACAATGGCGCGATGATCGCCCATGCCGCGGCGCTGCGTCGGCAAGCCGGATTGCTCGCCGTCACCACCGGCGATGGCGCTTTCGACATCCGACCACGCTGGTCTTTGACCGAGGTCGCGTCCGCCCAATGACCTGACATGCACAGCGAGAACTTCGTCCGTCCCGTGCGCACCGTGGCGTTGATCGGCAAGTATCAGAGCGCCGATGTCGCCGAATCGCTGCTGCAACTCGCCGCCTGGTTCCGCAATCAGGGGGTGATGGTGCTGATCGAAGAAGGCACGGCGGCGTGGATATCGGCGCCGGGCTTTGCTGCCGTGCCTTACGACCTCATCGGCGCGCAGGCGGACGTGGCGGTGATCGTCGGCGGTGATGGTACCCTGCTCAATGCTGCCCGTCGGCTGGCCGAGTATGGCGTGCCGCTGGTCGGCGTCAATCAGGGCCGGCTCGGCTTCATGACCGACGTGCCGCGCGGGGAAATGATCGCCGGCATGACCGACCTGCTCGCTGGCCGCTTCCGCATCGAGCGGCGTTTCCTGCTTGATGCCGAGGTCGATCGCGGTGGCGAGCGCGTCATCCGCACGCTGGCCTTCAACGACGTCGTGGTCAGCAAGGGCGACAGCGGCCGGCTGATCGAGATTCACGTCAGCGTCGATGACGAATTCGTCTACGTGCTGCGCGCCGATGGCATGATCGTCGCGACACCGACCGGTTCGACCGCCTACGCGCTCGCCGCCAACGGACCGGTGTTGCACCCGGCGGTGGCCGGCATCGCGCTGGTGCCACTGTGTCCGCATGCGCTGAGCTACCGGCCGATTGCCATCGGCGATCACTGCCGTGTCACACTCAGCCTGGTGCCGCCGCACGACGCGCGCGTGCATTTCGACGGTCAGGCGCGCTTCGATGCCCGGCCGGGCGATGTCGTGCGCCTGCGCCGAGCACAGAAGGAAGTGGTACTGCTGCACCCGCCGGGCTATGGCTATTTCGCCATGCTGCGCGGCAAGCTGCACTGGAGCGCGACGCCAAAACACTGAGGCGTTGCCGGCTGCAACGCCGTATCCACAGGACTGACTTTCATGCTGCGCCGCCTGTACATCCGCGACTTCGTCATCGTAGACCAACTGGAACTCGACTTCGCCGCCGGCTTCGGTGCGCTCACCGGCGAAACCGGTGCCGGCAAGTCCATCCTCGTCGATGCCCTGTCCATCGTTCTTGGCGACAAAGCCGGCAGCGAGCTGGTGCGCGCCGGCCAGGCACGCTGCGAGGTGAGCGCCGAATTCGATGTCGATGCCACGGTGGCAGCCTGGCTGCAGGCCAACGACTTCGATGCCGGCGAATGCCTGCTGCGCCGCGCGATCGATACCGGCGGCCGGTCGCGCGCCTGGATCAACGGTGCGCCGGCGACGCTCGCCCAGTTGCGCGCACTGGGCGAACTGCTGTGTGACATCCACGGCCAGCATGCCCATCAGTCGCTGCTGCGCGCCGAGGCGCAGCGCGCGCTGCTCGACGCCCAGGGCGAGGCGACGACATTGGCGCGCGAGGTGGCTGCGGCGTGGCGGGATTGGCAGAAACTGCGCGAGGCGCAGGCGCAGGCCGAGCGCGATGCGGCGGCCAGCAGCCAAGAACGCGAACTGCTCGACTGGCAGATCCGCGAACTCGACACGCTGGCCTTCGATATCGATCGATGGCGCGAAACCGAAGCCGAGCATCGCCGGCTGGCCAATGGCGCCGCACTGATCGCTGCCGCCGAAGCAGCGCTGGCGGCGCTGGACGGCGAAGCCGTCGAGGCGCTGACCCAGGTCGCGGCGCGGCTGAAGGACATGGTCGAGGTCGATGAACGGCTGGCCGAAGCCAGCGGCCTTCTCGACGGTGCGCTGATCGGCCTGGCTGAGGCGGCGCATGCGCTGCGCCGTTATCGCGACCGCGTCGATCTCGATCCCGAGCGTCTGGCCGAAATCGAAGCGCGCATCGACGCCGTTACCGAACTGGCGCGCAAGCACCGAGTGCCGCCCGAAGAGCTGCCGGAGTGTTTGGCCCGTCTGCAAAAGCGTGCCGCCGATCTGGCGCTTTTCGCTGATCCGGCGACACTGGCAGCACGGGCGGACGAGGCGCGCGCTCACTATCTCGCGCTGGCCAGCCGGCTCAGCGACCAGCGTTGCGCCGCGGCCGAACGGCTCTCCGCAGCGGTGAGCGCGGCGATGCAGGGGCTGGCGCTGGCGGGTGGCCGCTTCGAGGTAGCGCTGGAAGCCTTGCCGGATGGCGCGGCGCATGGCCTGGAAAACGTCGTCTTCATGATCGCTGCCAATGCCGGCCAGCCGCTGCGACCGCTGGCCAAGGTTGCCTCGGGCGGAGAGCTGTCGCGCATCGGGCTGGCCATCCAGGTCATCGCCAGCGCTCGGGCCGGCGTGCCGACACTGATCTTCGACGAAGTCGATGTCGGCATCGGTGGCAGCGTTGCCGAGGTCGTCGGCCGCCTGCTGCGCCAGCTCGGCAACGAGCGGCAGGTACTGTGCGTCACCCATCTGCCCCAGGTCGCGGCGCAGGCACACTGGCAATGGTCGATCAGCAAACACCAGGTCGATGGCGTGACGCTTTCGAGCGTCACGCCACTTAATGAAACTGGGCGGATCGAAGAAATCGCCCGCATGCTCGGCGGCATTGAAATTGGCGAGACGACACGGCTGCACGCGCGCGAAATGCTCGAACGGGCGGGAACATGAACCGTCGACCACCGAAGTCAGCCCGCTTGGTACGGCGTTTGGTAGCATTCATTGCCATGAACACGCGCAAGAAACTGCCGATCGGCATCCAGACCTTCGCGAAGATACGCGAAGGAAATTACTACTACGTCGATAAGACGCCCTTCATCCCACAGCTTTGCGCAGAGGG
>Ga0209207_1000131_pt1 | contig 58636 bp, 56 predicted proteins | sample SaghotsprinmetaG_FD_184140 | JGI IMG/M metagenome (GOLD analysis project Ga0209207, IMG submission 184140) | Hot spring microbial communities from South Africa to study Microbial Dark Matter (Phase II) - Sagole hot spring metaG (SPAdes) (version 3) | ecosystem: Environmental > Aquatic > Thermal... | reverse complement strand
AATCCAGCACCTGCATGTCCGGATGCAAGGGCACCGCGGCGCGGATCGCGGCGGCGATCCGCTCGCCGCGCTCGCGGAATACGGGGTTTTCGTCCCATTGCCGGGCCTTGCTGTCGAAATGGGCAGAATCAGATGCGTTCATAGGCGCTGCGGGCATGATTCATGTAAAAAAGGCATGACACACACCAAGTGTGCCATGCCTTACACAATCCCCAGTGTCGAACTGGGAAAAGGAGTTATAGCTCTTCCATTTTCACCAATCCGATGTCTTTTGCAAGCCAGAAGCGCACACCCAATCGACTGACATTCGAGCAGATGTTGTTGAACGGCACATTCGTCTCGGTAACCTTGTACTCCAGCACGATGGCCGATACGGGCTGGCCATTGTGCTGGACAGTTGCCGTACCCAATACAGTGAGGGTGACGTGCTGAGTGATGGGCTCCCAGCGGTACGGATTGGTCTCGCCCTTGCCCTGATTGGCATCGACGTTCCAGTCGGTTTTCCCACACCTGTCGGAGTGCGCGGTCTGTGGAGTGTTGGTGTAAACCAGAAGGCGTTCATGGGTAGTGTAGGTATACACATCGCCAACTTTCATCCCGGCTTTTGCAAGCATGATTGGCGTATCCCAGACCATCTCTTGTTTGACCGCACCTGGGCTGCCGGCATGCAAGGTTCCGCGTTTTTCCCAATCATTTGGCTTGACCCACCAGGTTTCCTTGCTCAGCTTGAGCCCTTCGCTGTCGGTGAACAGGATGAATTCATGGATGATGTTGCCCTGATCGTCGCGTTCCACCATGGTGTAGCGCCCATCGTTCACAGACCGGACTTCTCCAAAGGATTGGGGAAGAAGATGGGCCAAGGTCAAGGTGTTCGGGTCCGTGGCATTGTCGTTTGCAACATTGCCGGATGAGGATTGGGGAAGAAGATGGGCCAGGGTCAAGGTGTTCGGGTCCGTGGCATTGTCGTTTGCAACATTGCCGGATGTGCCGCTGTTGTCTGGAGTCGTTGGATTATTCTCGGCTGAGGGTGAGTCACCGTCCCCCCCCCCGAGGCAGCCGGCAAGGCTCAGACCAAGTGCAACTACCAAAGTGATTGGCAAGATTCTCTTAAAAATCATGACTCAAACTCTCCTGAAACGGGTTGATGATGATCCCCGGGGATGATCCCCGGGTTTAGCCAAGATTTGAAAAGCCTTGACCACAAGAGTGTATTCGCCTGAATGGAAAAAGGAATATGACGAAAGATATATGCCAAAGGTTATGGCAGTCAGTGTTTGGACCGAGGCTTGTGGCCAATCGCATGATCGGTCAAACGGCCCCCACATTGGGGTCGAGCTGAAGCTGGTACAGGCCGGGCGCGATCTCGCGGCCGAAGATGCGCAAAAGCGGCGTGAGTTCCGGTGCGTGCGCGGGGTCGGGGCGGGCCTGGCCGTCGAAGCGGAGCGTGCCGCCGGCTTGCCACTGGCCCTGACCCGTCAGTTGCAGCGCGGCCGGGCCCGAAGTGGATAGATCGACATCGAGCCGGTCACCGGCCCCGGTGAGATGCAGGCGGTAGCTGCCCAGCGGGCGGACCGGGCTGAGGCTGGATGCGGCGTCGCGCCAGAGGATCTCGATCTCGCCGGCAAATTGGCCTTCGGCGAGCATGATGTCGCGCGCCGATACGCCGAGCTGGCCGGCGGGCTCGGCCTCGCGCAGGGTGGGGGTGATGGCGCCCAGCAGGGCGGCCGGAAGCTCGATGCGCAGGCTGGAGATTTCGATGCCGGCGGGCGTGATGCGGGCGGCAAGGATGGGCTGGGCATTGGCTTCGGAAAGCACACTGAGGCCGATCCGGGGGGGGACGCCGGCGAGGCTGAGTTGCCAGCGCAGGCGGGCCAGGGTGACCGCCTCGCCGCGCGGCAGGAGGGCCTGCAGGGTGCCTTGCCCGGCCCAGAGCCGGCCCGAGGTGGCGGTGAGCATGAGGTGGCCGTGACTGGCGCGCACGAGGCCCCGGTCGAGCCAGGTGGCCGGCGCCAGGACGAGCAGGCCCCCTAGACCGGCGACGCCGAACAGCCCGGCGAGCGCGATGCGGGCCAGCCCGCGGCGGATTGTTGTCCAGGTGGCGCGGTTCATTCCCCGCTCCGCTGGGCGAGGACCGCGCGCAGACGCGTGTGCCCCGTCTTTTCGTCGAGGTTCAGGGTCAGGCTTTCCAAGGCGATGCCCTGACCTCTGAGGTCGATGAGCCAGTGGATCCAGTCCGCAGGCGGGCGGCCTTCGGCGATCACCTGCACCCGGGCCTCGCCCAGCGGGCTGATGGACACCAGGTGAGTGGCGAGATCACGCGCCATTGCCCGGCTTTCCACCCGGCGCGCGAGCGGCAGCGCGGCGGCCTCGTCCGTGCCATCGCGCTGGCGCAGGCGTTCGATCTCGGCGACCTGGGCCTCGGCCAGACGGTGCTGGGCGCGCAGTTCCGGGAGCCGCCGCTCCAGGGTGGCGCGGCGCTCGGCAAGCGGCGCGTAGATCCCGCCGTAGAGCACGGTCAGCGCCACCACCCCGGCGGCGATCTGGATCATGCGGCGTTCGCGCGCTGCGCGCTCCTCCCAGAACCGGCGCCAGCCTTGCTTGAGTCGTTCAGCGGACATCGGGCTCTCCAGCAGGTTGGGTTTCGATCACGATGCGAACACCGCCGGCCTCGTCCGGCGCCGCCGTGGCGGCGAGCCCCGCGCCGGCGAGCGCGGCGAGGAATGCCTCCGGCCAGGCGGCGGGGCCGGGGGCGTAGCGCAGCACGATGCGGCCCTCGGCATGCTCCAGACCGCGCAGGGGCGGGCCGCCCGCGGGCGTATGGGCGCCGACGCGGGCGAGACGAGCGAGCGCGTCGTCTTCACCGCCGCCGCGCGCGGCGCGCAAGGCGGCGAGCCGGGCGCCGATCTGCCAGGCCGGATCGACGATCGCCGCATGCGCGGGCAGGGCTTGCGCGGCAAGACGGTTGAGCCCGCTGCGCAAGCGGTCTTGCTCGCGTTCGAGGCGGGCGCTGTCGATGCCGGTCGCGACGAGCTGGAGGATGGCCAGGACCAGGGCGCCCCAGGCCAGGGTTTGCGCCAGGGGCTGCCATTCGAAGCGGCGGTGGCGTGGGTGCAATGCGCCCTGCAGCAGGTTGAGTCCGGCTGACGCGGCGGGCCAGTCGGCGTCCTGCCAGCGCCATTCGGGCAGGACTTCGACGGGGCAGCCGAGCGTCGCCTGCCAGCGCTCCGGGTCGGCGGGATGGAGCGCGTGTCCGGGGTATAGGCGCAGACTTTGCGGCGCCCCGCCCGCGGCCGGGGTCGTGAGCGCGAGGCGCAGGGCGGCGGGCGGATCGCCCGTGTCGAGGGCGAGGCCGATGCCCGGGCCCAAGCGGGCGAAGCCGCCGTCTTCCCGCGCCAGCACCGCCCATGCGCCGGGCTCGATGGGCAGCAGCAGCGATTCGGGCAGGGCCGCGTCGATGCGGAGTCCGCGCGCGGCGAGCCGGTCCAGGGCCTGGGTGAGCCAGGCCCGGTCGATGACGGCCAGCCAGCTCGTGCCCCGGCTGTCACGATCGATGCGTGCGACGTGCAGTTGCTCGGCTTCGGAAAGGCTCACCGCTTCGGCGGCGGCCGGCAAGAGGGGGGCGAGGCGCGCCGCAGGCAGATCGGGCAGTTGCGCGGGCAGGCAGGTGACGAGCTCGGCGGCCAGCACGAGATGACAGCGGCGGGGCGGCGGCTGATCCGCGAGTTCATCGAGGGCATTGCCGCGCGCCGTGATGCGGCCGTCCGGCGCACGCAATACCCAGGGTGCGTCCTGGCCTTCGCGCAGGCTGTCGCGACGCAGATGGATACGAAGCTCGCTCATAAGGCGGCCCTCCAGATCAGGGTGGGAAACTCGCGGCCTTCGCGCCGGAACAGGGCCTGGCTGCCAAGTGCGACGCGGCCATGCCGGGCGTGCGCGGTGACGCGGAAATAGCGGCTGGCGAACACGACCATGTCCGGGTTGAGGCCGGTTCCGGCCGGCAGGGCATTGGCTACGTCGCCGAAATTGCGGAAATGGACGCGTTCGCGCCGGGCGACCAGGGCGTGCGCTTCGTCCAGGTGCAGCCCGGGCGCGAGCGCGGCGATCAATTCGGGCGGGGCGGTGTTGAGATTGACGCGGGTGGTTTCGGGCAGGAGAGTGACGTATGGACGCAGCTGGGCAAGGATCTCGGAGGTCATGCCACGGACCGGCATCAATTCGCCCAGGTTGACGAGCGGGCGGTTGGGGGGCAAGGCACCCCGCCCGGCCTGGCGGTAGGCCTCGCTTTCCGGGCCGGATTCGTCGAAGGCCAGATCGTCGGCATCCAGCCAGTCCGCCACCGCCCCGGCGAGTCCCTCCGGCAGGTCGAGGTGCTGAAGCAGGCGTGCGAATACCGCGCGCTGGGCCGGCACCACTTCGCCATCGCGCACCAGGTTGTTGAGGTTGAAACGGCCGTCCTGGTCCTGGATGCGGCCACGGATGCGGAAGCCTTCCGCTTCAACCGGCGGCATCTCGCGCGCCCAGGCCTCGCCGCTGTGATCGACACTGTTTTGCCGCGCATCGTCCCACAACACCGCCGCCGCCCATTGCTCGCCGGCGCGCAGCACCCAGCGGGCCTGGTCGAGGTGGGCCAGGTTTTCGAGCTTGCGCGTCTCGATGTGGCTGCGGAACAGGAACTGGCTGGCGGCCAGCGTGGCCAGGGCCACCACCAACATGGCGACGATCACCGCCGCGCCGGCCTGAGGATGAAAACGGGCGTTCATTGCAGCCGCCATATCCGGGTGAGCTCGATGCCGTCGGCCAGGGTGAGGTTCCATTGCAGGGCGCGCGGCAGGGTGCCGGCCCGTTCCGGCGGCCATTCGTCGCGCCAGGTGCCAGAGGCGTCCATGAAACGGGCGCCGAATCGTTCGATGCCTTCGAGCAGCGTCTCCGCGTCCGGCTCGCGGGCGGGAAGCCGTTCGACGCGGGTAAGCCGGCCTTCGGCGAAGCGGTAGCGCACCTCGACGAGTCCAAAGCCCAAGTCTTCCGGGCGTTGCCGCTCGAAGGCCAGCTCCAGCCCGCCCGCAGGACCGGGCTCGACGACGAAGCCGGCGCGGCCGGCTTGCGGCGGCGTGGCGGGGGGCACGGCATCGATAAGGTCGGCTTCCACCCGGTGGAACACCCGTGCCAGGGCCTGCCAGCGCTGCGACTCGGCGCGGGCATGGCGTTCGGCGGCCAGCACCGCATCCAGGGCTCGGAAACTGGTGAGCGCAAACACGCCGAGCAGCACCACCGCCACCATCACCTCGATCAGGGTGAAACCGGCCTGCGCGGGCGGGGCATGCAAGGCCGGCATGTTCAGCCCGTCCGCACCAGGAATGCGACCAGCTGGCGAAGCGGACGGTCCGGCGCATGCGCCAGGCTGACGCTGACCTCCAGGCGGCGGAAACGTGGGTTTGGCGTGGCTTTCACCTCCTCGCGCAGGATGAATGCGTGGCCGGCCAGCTCGGCGTCCTGCTCGCGCACGCCGGGTTCCGGCCAGTCGCCGCGTGCGGTGCGTTCCGCCACCACGTTCTGCGCCAGCCACAGGGCGATGAGGCGGGTGCGGTGTTCGAGCGCCGCCTCGCTGCCCACGCCGCTCGCGCGCAGGGCGGCGGCCAGGCCGATGGCGACGATGGCCAGGGCGATCAACACCTCGATCAGGGTGAAGCCGCGCGCTGCACCGGGTGTACTGATTGTGTTCATGATCCTTCCCGAGCCCACGTCGCGACGAAGTCCGCGCCGGAACCCTCGACCCGGGCACGCAGGGGGCCGACGGCCAGCTCAATGACCACCGCACGCGGGCCGAAGGGACCGAGATCGAGCCGCTCGCCCGGCGTCAGCGGGCGGTCCTGCGCCATGACGGCGCGGATGTGCATCCCGGCCGGCAGGGTGCGCGGCCGGAACAGTTCATCGCCGCCCAGCGCGCGCCAGACCGGGCCGGACTCGGTGAGCTCGCGGCGCTGGAAGGCGTAGCCCGATTCACCGGCCACCCAGCCCAGGGCAAGCCCGCCCAGCTCCGATTCCTCGCGTGCCTGCGCCAGCAGCAAGGCCAGGCGTTCGACCTCGACTTCGAGCTGGCGGGACGAATCCGGACGCAATGCGAGACTGGCGCCGCCTACCGCGATGGCGAGGATGAGGAGCGCCACCAGCATCTCGATCAGGGTGAAGCCTTTTGCGCGTGACAAGCTGACACGCGCCAGAGGACAGGATGGGGCGAAGCTGCCCTGCAGCATCGCATCACGCGTCGATCCGTCCCCACGCACTTCAATACCTTACTGCATCCAGTTGCCGATGTCCGCGTCGCGGCCTTCGCCGCCGGGCTGTCCATCCGCGCCCTGGCTGAACACGTCGATCTCGCCGTGGCGCCCCGGGTGCAGATACAAATATGGATTGCCCCAGGGGTCGCGGGGCAGCCGCTCCAGATAGCCGCCGTGCTTCCAGTTGGGCGGAATGGGGGCCAGCGTGGGTTTGGTCACCAGTGCGGAGAGACCCTGCTCGGTAGTGGGATAACGCATGTTGTCGAGGCGATACAGCTTGAGCGCCTGGACGAGTACGGCGATGTCCTGCTGCGCGGCAATGACGCGCGCTTCGTCCGGGCGGTCCATGAGGCGCGGCGCGATCAGCGCGGCGAGCACGCCGAGGATGACCAGCACGACCATCAGTTCGATCAGGGTAAAGCCTTTTGCGGTTTTCATTGCGTATCTCATGCGCGATTCGGATTCGTGAAGGGTAAAGAATACGGAGGCGGTCAGCGCAGCATCCGGTTCATCTCGATGATCGGTTCCAGGGTGGCGAGCACGATCACCAGCACCACACCGCCCATGATCAGGATGAGCAGCGGTTCGAGCAGGGCGGTGAGCGTCGTCAGCCGCGCACCCACCGCCAGCTCCTGCTGGCGTGCGGCCTGTTCCAGCACCCGGGGCAGCTCGCCACTGGCCTCGCCGCTCGCCACCAGATGCACCAAGAGGGGCGGAAAAGCGCCCGATTCGCGCAGCGCCCGGCTGATGCCCATGCCTTCGCGCACGCGCAGGGCGGCCTCACGCACGGCCTGGCGAAATACCCGGTCGTCGAGCGCGGCGGCGGCGTGGTGGAGCGCAGAAACCACCGGCACGCCGCTAGCGGACAGCACCGCCAGGGTGTCGGCGAAGCGGGCGGTGGCGAGTCCGCTGCGCAGTCGGCCGATCACCGGCAGATCCAGCAGGAAACGGTGCCAGCGCGCCCGCACCGGCTCCAACGCCAGCAGGCGAACGGCGAGGAAGGCGGCCACGACGAGGCCTGGCAAAACGATCCAGGCGCTGGCGCGGACCGCATCGGATACCGCGATGAGGGCCCGCGTGAGCCAGGGCAGGGTCTGCCGGCCGTGCTCGAACACGGCCACCACCTGCGGCACCACGTAGGTGAGCAGCACGCCGATCACCAAGAGCGCGACCACGGTGACGATGGCCGGGTAGATCAAGGCCGCGCCGACCTTGTGGCGCAAGGCCTGGCCCCGTTCCAGAGAGTCAGCCAAGCGCTCCATGACGGCGGGCAAGGCCCCGGCTTCCTCGCCGGCGCGAACGATGGCGGCGTAGTAGGCGGGGAATGCGCGCGGCTGGCGTTCGAGCGCACTGGCCAGGTTGTGGCCGGCCAGCACGTCCTCGCGCGCCTCGACCAGCACGGCGCGCAGACCGGCCTGTTCGGGCTGGTCGGCGAGTGCCGCAAAGGATTTCTCGATGGTCAGGCCCGCTCGGAGCAAAGTGGCGAACTGGCGCGAGAACAGGGCCAGCTCCAGGGCCGATACGCGCCCGCCCAGCATGCCTCCGGCGCGCGCGCCGGCATCGCGCGTATGCACGGTTTCCGGCAGCAGGCCCATTTCGCGCAGGCGGGCACGGGCGGCGCGGGGGTGTTCGGCCTCGATCTCGCCACGCTGGCGACGGCCGGCGGCATCGAGTGCGACATAGCGGTAGTGGCTCATCCCGGCAAGGTTCAGGATTCCCGCGTCGCGCGCAGGATTTCCTCGATCGATGTGTCGCCGCTCGTCAGCCAGCGCAGGGCATCCTCGCGCAGGCTGCGCATGCCCTGGGTCTGGGCGTGTTCGCGCAGGGCGTGTTCACCGGCGCCATCGTGGATCAAGCGGCGCGCGGCGTCGTCCACCATGAACAGCTCGTACAGTCCGGCGCGGCCGCGATAGCCGGTGTGGTTGCAGGCCGGGCAGCCCACCGCGCGCCAGACCGGGCGGGGCGGCGCGGCAATACCGAGACTCGCCCATTCACGTTCGCTCGGCGTGTAGGCCGTGCGGCACTCCGGGCACAGGCGCCGCACCAGGCGCTGGGCCAGCACGCCGATGAGGCTGGAGCCGAGCAGGAAGGATTCGATGCCCATGTCCGCCAAGCGGGTCACCGCGCTGACGGCATCGTTGGTGTGCAGGGTGGCCAGCACCAGGTGGCCGGTGAGGCTCGCCTGCACGGCGATGCGCGCGGTCTCCAGGTCGCGGATCTCGCCGATCAGCACCACGTCGGGGTCCTGGCGCAGAATGGCACGCAGCGCCCGGGCGAAGTCCATGTCCACCCTGGGGTTGACCTGGGTTTGCCCGACCCCGTCCAGGTCGTATTCGATCGGGTCCTCGACCGTGATGATGTTGAGCTCGGTGTGATCGAGACGGGAGATCGCGGCGTACAGGGTAGTGGTCTTGCCGCTGCCGGTCGGGCCGGTCACCAGCAGGATGCCGTGCGGCTCATGGATGAGCCGATCGACCGTGGCCAGGGTGTCCGGCGCCATGCCGAGCCGGGCGAGGTCAAGACGCTCGGCGTCCTTGGCCAAGAGGCGCAGCACCACCCGTTCGCCGTGGCCGGTGGGCAGAGTGGACACCCGCACGTCGATGGGACGCCCGCCCAGCCTCAGCGCGATGCGGCCGTCCTGCGGCAGGCGCTTCTCGGCGATGTCGAGCTCGGCCATCACCTTGATTCGGGAGGCCAGCGCGGCGTGCAGGGCGCGTGGCGGCTCGAACACGTCGGTGAGCACGCCGTCGACACGGAAACGCACCAGCGAACGGTTCTCGAACGGTTCGATGTGGATGTCGGATGCCCCCTGTTTCAGGGCCTGCATGAACACCATGTTGATCATGCGGATGATGGGCGCGTCGTCGTCGGATTCGAGCAGGTCCTGGATGCGGGCGGTGTCCTGCATCAGGCTGGCCAGCTCGGCCTCGTTGCCGAGCCCGTCGGCCAGGGTCTCGCTGCCTTCGCCTTCGGCATAGCGCGCCGAAAGGGCCGCGACGAAGGACTCATCGTCCGCGAGTGTGACCGTGAGCGGCTGGCCGCTCACCCGGCGCAGCTCGGCCAGGGCCCAGGGCGAGGCATGCGCGCGCGCCAGCACCGTGAGCCCTGCGCCATCGGCCTGGACGATGAGGCCGTGGTCGCGGGCGAAGGGGTAAGGCAGACGCTTCATTTGCGAGCGGTAGGCAAGGCGCCGAGATTCAGGTCGTACTTCAGCATGGGCGCCACCACATCGGGCAGGAGGGGCTTGGACGCCGGCTGGGCGGCGCGCTGGGTGGCCAAGATGTGGTCGTAGCGGGGATGCGTCACCGCGGCGGCGGATTCGGCGTCGCGTACGATCACCGGGCGCAGGAACACCATCAGGTTGGTCTTGACGTGCTGGCGGGTGTCGTAGCGGAACAGGCGCCCCAAGAGCGGAATGTCGCCGAGCAGCGGGACCTTGTCCTCCACCTCGCGCACCTGTTCCTCGATCAGGCCGCCCAGGACCACGATCTGGCCGTCGTCGACCAGCACGGTCGATTCGATCGAGCGCTTGTCGGTGGCCGACAGGGTGGGGTCGGCGGCCTGGCGCAGCTTGGAGACCTCCTGCTCGATGCGCATGCGTACCGTGCCGCCCTCGCTGATCTGCGGCTTGACCTTGAGGGTGAGGCCGACATCGCGTCGTTCATAGGTCTGGAATGGGCTGGCGGCGGCGTTGCCGGTGACCGAATACTGGCCGGTGAGAAAGGGCACGTTGGAGCCCACCGAGATCTTCGCTTCTTCGTTGTCGAGGGTGAGCAGGGTGGGCGTGGACAGGATGTTGGCGTCGGTCTGCGTCTCCAGTGCGCGCGCCAGCATGCCCAGGTTGAGGATGGTAACTTTGTTGGGCAGTTCGAGCTGGCCCTTGACGATGCCGAGGTTGAGCCCCTTGGCCGCGCCGATCGGGTTGGCGGCGATGGCGGCGATGTTGGCGCCGGTGCTGGTGCCGAAGCCGCCGAAGAATTGCGAGCGGGTGGCGCTGGCGGTGGCGCCGGTGGCATTGAACCACTGGATGCCGAACTCGGCCGCCTTGTCGGCGGATATCTCGGCGATCAGGGCCTCCACCAGTACCTGCGCGCGGCGCACGTCGAGCTTTTCGACCACGGCGCGCAGATTGTTGACGATGGCGGTAGGCGCCGTGATGATGAGCGCGTTGCTGGCCGGGTCGGCCTGCACCATGCCGGGACTGGCGGCTTCGGCGCTGGTCGGCGTGGCGCCGCCCTGGGCCGCGCCCCGGCCGGCCTGGGGGGGTGCCGTGGTCTGGCCGGCGGCCGGTTGCTGGGCGGATGGATCGGCGGACAGGATGCGGCGCAGAGTTTCCGCCACCTTCACCGCTTCGGCGTTCTTCAGGTAGATGACGTGCACGTTGCCGGCCACGGGGGTAGGCTGGTCGAGCTCCGCCACCATGTTCTGTACCCGCGACACCCGGCCCCGGTCGCGCCCGCGCAGGATCAGGCTGTTGCTGCGGCTGTCCACCGCAATGTCGAGGCGGTCCATGTCGGCGCCCGGGGTGGTGGGGTTCTGCGGATACAGCCGGGCGATCAGGTTGGCCACATCCTGCGCCGCGGCGAATTTGAGGGGGATCAGCGCCGGCTCGTCGGCGCGCGGCTGGTCGAGGTTTTCAACGATGCGCGCCAGGCGTTCCAGATTGTCGGCGTAATCGGTGACGATCAGGGCGTTGCTGCCGGAATCGGCGTTCATCGCGCTGTTGGCCCCCACCAGCGGCCGCAGCGCCGGCAGGAGCTGGCTGGCCGATTCGTGGCGGAGCATGAATACCCGGGTCTGCATCTCGCCCGCTACCCGGCGGCGCTCGCGACCGGACACCGACGGGGCATAGAACTTGGCGTCGGCCTCGGGCACGATGCGCACCACGCCGTCCGACTGCACCGCGGCGAAGCCCTGCATGCGCAATGCCGCGAGCACGATCTCGTAGGCCGTCGCGGCCGGAACCGGGCGCGGCGAGGTGATCTGCAGCGTGCCTTTGACGCGGGGGTCGACCACGAATGTGCGGCCGGTCATCTCGCCCATCGCCTGCATTACCGACTCGATCTCGGCGTTGACGAAGTTTAGGGTCACCCGGCCGCTGCCCTGGGCATGGAGCGGGCCCGCGGCAAGCATCAGCGTCAGGGCCAGCGCCAGCAGGGGGCGGGCGCGGCGGCCGGATGAAATCGGATCAGCGTCCATGGTCTTTCTCGTCTGCGGGAGTGGGGCCGGCCGGGATGAATACGGCGGCCGTGGCCGGTTCGGCCGGTGGGGTCAGGCGGCGCTCGACGCCGCGCTCGGACAGGATGACGTGGTCCGGCTGGATGGCGGTGAGCCACACGCCGGGCCGGATCTCGTCGCCGACGAATGCAAAGCGGCTGTCGGCGCCGTCACGGAAGGTGACGAAACTGCGCCCGCCACGCTGGGCAAAGATCCCGGTCAGCACCGGATCGTCCCGCCGCACACCGCTATCGCCGCCACCGAACAGGCGCAGCACCGCATCCACCCCGGGTGTGCCCGCCGCCAGCGGCGCGCCGGGCAGGGCCGCCACCGGCCCCGGCGCGGTAAATCGGGAAATCCAGACGGCGACGAGCGCAAGGGCCGCCAGTGCCAGCAGGACGCGCAGCAGGCGGGTCAGTGTATGCGTGGAGATGGATAAGGTTGGACGGATCAATGGGTGGAATACGGGAGGCGGATCGAAGCCGGACATTATACGGGGGGGTTTGCTACGGAATTGTGTTCGTGTCTCGATTTGCGTTTCATTCCAGGGTCAAGTTTCCGCGCGGCCGGACGATAAGAGTGGAAGATGATCTTGAAACGGGAATGCCATGGATAGCGCAAGCCTTGCTGCCAGCGTGCTGGCGATGCGGCAGTCCGTACAGGTGACCGAGCTTGGCATGGCACTGCTGCGTAACCGAATGGAGGCCGAGTCCAGGAGCGTCATGCAATTGCTGGAGGGTGCGGCCCGGCCGGCGAGCAATCCGCCGCACCTGGGCAATCAGGTCGACACCACGGCCTGACAGTCTGCTGAAGCCGGGCGTTTCAGCCTCGGCATGCTTCCAGGATGCGGCGGACCGGTGCCGGAAGGGCCGCGCCGGAGATCTCATCCAGGGGCAGCCAGATCCGGCCGGGTTCCTCGCAGTGCGGGGCGGGCTCGATGAGCATGCATACCCGGGGCTGGATGCGCAGCTTGAAGTGGCTGAAGCCGTGTTCGATCGGCGCGGGCTCGGCGATCAGGCGGGCGCGGTAGCCCAGGGCGGCGGCGTGTGCCTCGGCGCCGACTCCGGGGCCTGTCTCCGGCAGGCTCCACAGGCCGCCCCAGAGGCCGTGCGGCGGGCGTTTTTCCAGCAGCACGCTGCGCGCGTCGATCAACACCATGAATGCGGCGGTCTTTTCCGGCAGGCGTCTGGCCGGGCGGGGTGCCGGCAGTTCATCGGTGCGCCCCTCGCGGTGGGCGACACAGTCGCGGGCAAACGGGCAGCGCGGGCAATCCGGGAGCTTGCGCTGGCACGGGCCGGCACCGAGGTCCATCAGGCCCTGGGTGTATGCGGCGATGGATTCGTCCCGCTCCGGGAGGATGGATTCGGCGAGATGCCACAGGCGCCGCTCGACCGGGCCCAGCCCGGGCCAGCCTTCGATGCCGAATACCCGGCACAGCACCCGTTTGACGTTGCCGTCCAGGATGGCCGCGCGTTGCCCGAATGCCAGCGCGGCGATGGCCGCGGCGGTGGAGCGGCCGATGCCGGGCAGTTCGGCCAGCCGTGCGACATCTTCGGGAAAGCGGCCATCGTGCTCGTGGATGAGGCGGCGCGCGGCACGATGCAGGTTGCGGGCGCGGGCGTAGTAGCCCAGCCCGCTCCAGGCCGCGAGCACTGCATCCTCGTCGGCGCGGGCGAGACTCGCAAGGTCGGGAAAGCGGGCGAGGAAACGCGGGTAATACTGCAGCACGGTATCCACCCGGGTCTGCTGCAGCATGATCTCCGAAACCCATACCCGATAGGGGTCGCGCACCTGCCAGGGCAGGTCATGGCGACCGTGCGCACGCTGCCAGGCGATCAGGCGGGTGGAAAAATCGGCGGCAAGTGACAAGTGACGTCAGGGCAGGCGCAGGCTGGCGGCCTGTCCGGGCACGAGCTGGCCGCTGGCGGGGATGCGTACCTCGATGCGCCAGCGGCCGTCGCGTTCATGGCGGATCGCTTGCACCACGCCGCGCAGGTTCTGGCCGCCGGTCGAGACGCCGATGGCCTGGCCGAGCTTGAGACGGGCACGGGCACTGGCCGGAATGACGGCTTCGGCCAGGAGTTCGTCGGCGCGCGCCAGGGTGATCAGGGCGGGGGGCTGGCAGGCGGTGGCCACCACCTGGCCGGGCTGGGCCTGGCGGTCGAGGACGATGGCGTCGAATGGGGCTTTGAGTTCGGTTTCGTCGAGCTGGCGGCGGGCGCGCTCCAGCCGGGCCTGGGCGGCGGCGAGCAGGGCGGCGGCGCGGGCCTGGCGCAGGCGGGCGGCCTCGAGCTCGGTGGTGGAGGTGACCGTGCGGGCGTACAGCTCCTCGGCGCGTTTCAGCTCGGCGGCGGCGTCGTTCGCTTCCAGGGTGAGGCGATCAGCCTCGGCGCGGGCCTCGGCCACGGCGGCGCGTGCGGCGCTGGAGTCGAGGGCGAGCAGCAGTTCGCCCTGGCGCACGTGCTGGCCGGGTTGCACCCGCACCTGTTCGATCGTGCCGCTCGCGGCGCTGGAGAGTTCCACGCGCTGGCTCCAGGCGAGGGTGGCGGCGACCTCCTCGCCGGCGCTGACGTGGGTCGGCGCGGCCAGAAGGAGGCTCAGGGCCGTGGCGTGGGAGAGCGTATGCGCGATTCGCTTCATCCTGAATTCCTTATCGCGAGGGCTGAGGTTTTCGGGTTCATGGCTTGGACTCTTTCCGGTCGGGCTGCGGGAGGTCGGTGCCGATCAGGCCGGCCAGGCGTTCCCAAGCTAGGGCGAGGCGGTATTCGATGGCGCGCTGGCGCAGCTTGGCGACCTGGGTCTCGGCCATGCTGCTGCCGAGATTGGTCTTGAGTTCCAGCTCGTACTCGCCGCGTGCGCGTTCCAAGGCCCAGTCACGAAATGCGGTCTGCGCAACGGCCGCGGGGCGTTCGCTGCCGCGCAGCTGGTGGATCTCTTCCCAAGCCTCCAGCAGGGCCTGGCGCAGCTCCAGACGCAATGCATCGTGTTCGGCGCGCAGCGCGGCCAGCCGGGCCCGCTCGCGGGCGGCACCGGCCTCGTCGCGGCGGCCGGACAGGATGGGCCAGGATAGATGGATGCCGGCGCGCAAGTTGTCGCGGGTGAGCGCATCGCGGCTGTAGGCGGCGGCCTCGGCCTCCAGACTCAGGCTGGGGTGGGCTTCCAGCCGCGCCGCCGTCAGCCGCTGTTCGGCGGCGGCCAGTTGTTTTTGCTTCGCGCCCAGCAAGGGGTTGTGTTGTTCGAGCATCGGCCACAGGGCGGCGAAGTCGGGCAGGGGACGGTCGTTGCTGGCGAGCCTGGGTTCGACCAGCGCGCCGGGAAGCAGCTCGGGGCGGTTCATGGCCTGGGCGAGCAGGGCGCGTTTTTCCCGCGCCTGGCGCTGGGCCTGGTTGCGCAACGCGCGGCGGTCCTGGAAGCGGGATTCCAGTTCGGCCATCGCGACCGGGCTTAGCTCGCCCAGTTGCGCCCGTTCGCGGCCGTTGTCCCAGTTGACCCAGGCCGAGGCGGTGAATTCTTCCTGCGCGGTGAGGTGCAGGTCGGCGAGCAATACGTCGAAGAAGCGGCTCATCAGGGTGAGCCGACGTTGCGCCCGGGCGTCGAGCAGACGCGTCTCGGCGGCGCCGGCCTCGAGTTCGGCCCCGGTCTGGCCAGCACGGGTCCGACCGCCATCCCACAATGATTTGCGCAGGCCCAGACGGAGCATGTGGTCGGGTGCGAAACGGTCGTCGTTGAAGCGGTTGCGACCGCTGCGCAGGGCGCCTTCCAGGCTGAGTGTGAATGCGTCCAGGCTGGCGGCGAGCTCGGCCTCGGCGCGCGCCAGATCGATCCCGGCCTGGACGCGGTCAAGTTCGGGGTGGGGTGCATCCGCATGGGCCAGGGCCTCGTCCAGGGTGAGCGCGTGCGAGGCAGGTGCCAGCAGCAGCGCGCCGGCCAGCAGCAGCGCGGACCATGTCCGGTCCGCCGTACTCGGGATCGGGCGCTTCATCTGCCGGCGGCGTGCTGGCGCTTGTATACGTTGAACGGCATCTCGCGGTGACGCCCCTCGACCACGTAGCGGCCGAGCAAGATGAATTCATCCGGGGTCTGGGTGGCGCCAGTGAAGCGGGTGAGCGGCTCGCCGTTCAGATCGTAGAAGATGAACACGGGTGTTGCGCGGGCGCGCTGTTCCAGGGCGAATGCCTTCTCGCTGGTGGCGCGGCCCTTGAAGTCGGTGATGGGCACGTCACCCTTGACGTCGATGCTGAAGCTGACGAAATGCTGGCGATACCAGTCCTGCACCGCCGGGCGGTTGAGCACGGTTTCCTTCATGCGGGTGCAAAACGGGCAGTCGTCCATCTCGAACATCAGCAGTACGCCGGTCTTGCCCTCGCTGCGGGCCTGCGCCAGGTCGTCGGCGAGGTCACCCAGCTTGGGACTGAAGAAGTGGCGGTAGGGGTCGCGGGTTTCGGCCATGGCGTAGGCGGAGGCAAACGCGAGCAGACCACTGAGCAGCAGCATCGATATCCAGCGCATGGTCATGTCTCCTCTTCGTGATCCGGCGGCTCAGCGGGAGGGTCCGCCTTGTGGTTTGCGGTCGCGGATATAGGACTCGACCGCGGCGCGAGTCAGGGCGCCAACATTGTAGGCGACGACCTTGCCCTGCGGGTTGAACAGGTAGGTGGTAGGCAGGCCGCGTACCGGGCCGACCTGTTCGGCCATCTTGTAATCGCCTAGGATGATGGGGTAGTTGATCTTCAGGCGCTGGACGAAACGCTCGATCTCGGCAGTGTCGCGGTAGTCCAGTGCCACCCCCAGCACCACGAGATTGTTGCGCGGGTTGGCGTGCAGCGCGGCGAGGTCGGGGATCTCTTCCAGGCAGGGTGGGCACCAAGTCGCCCAGAAGTTCACCAGTACCCATTTGCCCTGGTATTCGCTCAGGCGGTGGGTCTTGCCCTGGGTGTCGACCAGGGTGAATGCGGCGGCGGCGGGCAGGAACAGGGCCAGACCGAGCGGCAGCAGCAGGCGGGCAAGGAGGATTCGGAACATGGGGCGGTCATCCGGGGAAAGATGAAACATGGACAGGGTTTTGACGGCGGGGTTCGGGCCCTGGGTCCGCGCGGGCGCGATTCCGCGATAATGGCAGAAGCCAATGTATCGTGCCTGACCCATGCGCATCGAGTTCACCCTGCCGGCCCCGGGCGTGGCCGGAACTATAAACTTGCCCACCCAGCCCGTACAAGTGGATGCCTGGCTGGCCGGACTGGGGCCCGGGAACGTCGGCGCGGTGCGGCTGCTGGAGTGTCTGGCGGCATGGAACCGCAATCCGGTGCCTCTGGAACACCGCCTGCACGTGCTTGACGCCAGCCATTCCCGGCGCGAACACTGGCTGGATGCACAGCGTGCGGCGTTGATGCGCATGTCGCGGCCATATTCCATGGAGTGGCGCGCGGACATGGAATTGGCCCGGCGCATGTGCGCGGAACTGGCCCACCTGTGCAAACATGTCCTAATGGATTCGGCGGCGAAACCCTCGCGCCGCATGGGCCCATCGTTTCCGCTCGAGGTGTTGCGCGAGTTGATGCGCACCCAGCGCCGCATCGCCGAGCTCCATGCCCTGGCGCATGAGCCGCTCCCGCATGAATTCTGGCATGACCTGCATCATGCGTACCGCATTGCTGCATGGCGCGGCTGCCTGGAGCGGAGCGCATCGCCAGTGGAGGACGAGTCGCTTGCCGAGATCTACCTGTCGATCCTGCTCATCGAGCTTGCGGACACGCAGCGCATGCCGCGCCACGAGATGCCCTGGCTGTTCGACTTCGTGCGCCTGTTCGCGCATCTGGTCGAGCGAGTGCCAGCGAAGTCCGGGCCACCCGGGGTGTTCGTGCTCGATAGCCGGGGAAACGCGCCACCCCAGCCACTGCTGCTGCAATCGATGCAGCGGGACTGGGATCTGTCCCTGCGCACCACCCCGCTGATCAAGCAGATCGCACTCATCCTCGCCCACCAGGAGGCGCGCGCCGACAACCTGGCTCGGTCGGACAGTGCCGTGTCGGGTTATGCACGCTTCCTGCAACACTTGCGTTTGCGCTGGAGCGGTTCCAGGTTTCGCCGGGGCGTCCGGCGCCGCAGCGACCCAGCGGTGCAATACATGGTCAGCTTTGGTTTCTCGGCGTTGAGCGATGCATTGGCGCAGGGCCCGGATGGCCGCCCATTTCACGAACCCAGGGCCGCATTGCTCAACAGCAGCGCCGGCGGGTTGGCACTGAGCCTAGCCGCCGAGGCCGCGAGCGGAATGGAAGTGGGCGAGCTGGTCGGCACCCGGCGGGTCGATGGCGGCCCTTGGGAGGTCGGCGTACTGCGCTGGTTCAGCCTGCCACGCCCAAATCGACTCGCCATCGGGGTCCAGCTGCTGACTGGGTCGTTCATGCCCGCCACTCCGCTCGGCGAGGCGATGGATGACAAGGTGCTGCTGACACGCGCAGGCCAACCGGGCGCACGCGGCTTGATGCTGTGCGCGGCCGGACTCTCGGCCGGCGATACGCTCGTGCTAAGGCAGGACGACAAGGAGGTCCGCGTCCAGGTGCGCAAGCGCTTGGATATCGGCTCATGTGTACCGCTGTACCGGGTCGAATGGCTGCGTTGTGCGGATGAAACGGAGATCAGCCCGGTGCGCGGAGGATGAGGATGTTCACGCGCCGGTTGCGGGCGCGGCCTTCGGCGGTGGCATTGCTGTCGATGGGGCGGGTATCTGCAAACCCGACCGCAGACAGGCGTTCGCTGGCCACCCCGCGTTCGCTCAGCATGCGTACCACGGTGCCTGCGCGTGCCGACGAAAGCTCCCAATTGGAGGGGTAGTTGGGCACGTTGATCGGCACGTTGTCGGAGTGGCCTTCGACCCGGATGTCGTTATCCATGCCGGCCAGCACCCGCGCCACTGCGGTCAGGGGGGCGCTGGCCGCAGCCAGCAGGTTCGCTTCGCCGCTGGCGAACAGGGTGCTGGCGCTAAGCTCCACCGAGAGCCCCTGGTCGGTCTGCTCCACCCGCGCCTGGCCCTGCTGCACCAGCGGCGCGAGTTCGCTCATCAGGCTGCGCGCCGCCTGCTTCATGGCCTCGCCTTCACCGCCGGGTTCGCCGGCCTGTCCGATGGGGCGACCACTGCCGGGCAGGATGTCGCGGCTGCGTTCTTCGAACACCACCACGCGCGGACTGCCAGGCTGCTCGCGGAATGCGCTCATGAGCGAGTCGGACAGCACGCGGTACTTGCCTTCGTTGAGCGATGAGATGGCATACATCACCACGAAGAATGCGAACAGCAGGGTGATGAAATCGGCGTAGGAGACCAACCAGCGCTCCAGATTCTCGTGTTCTTCCTCGCGTTTGCGGCGCATGACGCTCTCAATTCAGCCTAAATTTCTCACTACAAGACACCGAGGCGCAGAGGTTCTCGAAAATTCAGGCCATTACGAATCCGCCAGCATCCCGCTTCGGTGTCGATGGCTTGAACAGGCCTCTGTTTTTTCTCTATGGGACGCCTCGAATAACCTGCTGCGCGCCCCGATTGCTGCGTTGCGCGGTGTTGGCTCCGGCCGCTTCGCTTCACATCGGCTGCGCCGATGTGAGCCTTCGCCGAAACTTCGTTTGCGCGCCCTCGCTGATCGATTTGATATGGAGCCCCGGCACCACCTGAGGGTTGGCCTTCGCTGAACCTCGCTTCGCAGGTTTTCTCGGTCGCAGCACTCCATGCGCCTTGCACTCGGGCCGCTCGCGACGGCTTTTCGAGGCACCCGATGTTCTCTGTGACGCTGTGGTTCAAAAAGATTTTCAGGTTCATACCAGGTAACCCTGCAGTTTTGCTTCGATGATCCTTGGGTTTTCGCCGTTGGCGATGGCGACGATGCCGGCGATGTACATCTCCCGGACCCGCACCAGGCGGTTGACATGGTGCTTGAGTTTGTTGGCGATGGGCAGGAACACCAGGTTGGCGCTGCCGACGCCGTAGATGGTGGCGACGAATGCCACGGCGATGCCGCTGCCGAGCTTGGAAGGGTCGGACAGGTTTTCCATGACGTGGATGAGGCCCATGACCGCGCCAAGGATGCCGATGGTGGGCGCATAGCCGCCCGCCGCCAACCAGATCTTGGAGGCCTCGAGCTGGTGCATCTCGTAGCCTTGCAGTTCCATTTCGAGGGTATCGCGCAGGGTTTCGGGCTCGGCGCCGTCGACCAGCATCTGCAGGCCGCGGCGTTGGAATAGGTCGGTCTGCCGGTCGATGTGCGACTCCAGGGCGAGAAGGCCGCCGCGCCGGGCGTGGTGGCTCCAGTCCAGGATCTGGTCGAGCACGTATTGCGGATCGGCCTCCGGCGGCTGGAACACCCAGCGCAGCATGGACAGCCCATCGAGGAATACCCGCAGCGAGCTTTGCAGCATCACCGCGCCGGCCGTGCCGCCGATGACGATGAGGAATGCGGTGATCTGCAACAGTGAGCTGATGTGGCCACCTTCCAGGACCTGGCCGACGAGGATCGCGGCAAGACCAAGGCCGAGGCCGATGATGCTGATGATGTCCATGCTGGATTCAGCCCTTGATCCAGTCGCGCAGGCGGCTGCGCAGACGCGCCACGGCCTGGCCGTGCAGCTGGCATACGCGCGATTCGGTGACATCGAGCACGGCGCCGATCTCCTTGAAGTTCATGTCGTGTTCGTAATACAGGCCCATGAGCAGTTTCTCCCGGTCCGGTAATGCGCTGATGGCCGCCGCGAGGGCCTGCCGGAAACCTTCGCCGGCGAGGATCTCGAACGGATTGTCGCCGCTTTCCTCGACGAAGCGTTCGAGAAAACCTTCGTCATCGGCCAGGTCCTCGTAGTAGACGAGTTGCGCGCCACGGGTCTCACTCAGCAGCGCATGGTACTCGCCGATCGGCAGCTTGAGTTCGGCGGCGATCTCGCCCTCGCTGGGGGGGCGGCCATGACGCTGTTGCAATACGTGCACGGCATTCTCGATCTGGCGCGCGGCGCGACGCACAGAGCGCGAGGCCCAGTCGGCCTCGCGCAATTCGTCGAGCATGGCGCCGCGGATGCGTTGCGTGGCGTAGGTCTCGAAATGGGCGCCCTGGTTGTCGTCGAAGCGCTCGATCGCCTCCATGAGGCCGATCAGGCCGGCCTGGACGAGGTCATCGACCTCGACGCTGGCGGGCAGCCGGCTCATCATGTGATAGGCGATGCGCTTGACCAGCGGCAGCAGTTCGCCGATGGACGGGGGTTTAGCCGTAGGCCCTTCCAGGTCCGACATGGGGTGTATCCAGGGAAGGTGGGGCAAGCATGCGGCCGATGAGCCCGAGCCGTTGCCAGAATGCGTCGAAGTCGAGTTCGAGACGGGGCGGCCGCAAGGCGGCATGTTCGCCCAGGCGCTCGACCACGGCGCGGAATGCCGCTGCGGCCGGCGAGGCCGGCGATACCTCGAGGATCGGCCGCATGCTGCGCGCGGCCAGTTCGAGCTTGGCGTCGCGCGGCACCGCGCCGAGATCGACCGGGGCGATCTCCAGGAAACGGCGGGCGGTGTCGGCCAGGCTGGCGAATAGCGCCGCCGATTGTTGCGGGTCGCCGGCATTCAGGCGCAATACCAGCCATTGGCCGTCCGGCTGGATCTGGTGCGCCAGCTTGAGCGTCGCATAGGCCTCGGCAATGCGGTTTTTCGCGGCCGGCAGCAACAGCAGCTTGAGCGGTGCGGCATGCGCCAGGCTGTTTGCGGCATCGCCCGGCGCGGCGAGCAGCAACCAGTCGGGCGACTGGGCCGCAACCGACTCGCCCAGGCGCAGCCAGCGTCGTTCGCCCATCTCGCGCAGCCAGGCGACGGATCGTTGCGCCGCCAGCACCTGAACGCCGCCGGGGCCGGTGGCCAGGGCATCCAGCAGCCCAAGCTCGCTGCGGCCGAGATCAGCCAGGCCAGCACGCGGGGCGAGGCCGAGCTGGGTGGCGACGTTGGCGGGCGGTGCGGCCTCGTCGAGCACCCAGACCGAATCACCGCGCCGGGCCAGGGCGAATGCGAGACTCGCCCCGGTCAGCGCGTTGAGAGCGGGGTCCGGGCCGAACAGGCCAATGGCGCAAAAGCCGGGCCGCTCGGCCAGCAAGCGGCGCAAGCCGCTGGCCTGGTCGTGGATCTCAGCCGGTGGCACCGAACGCCCCCTGGTCCCGCTCATCGTATGGGCCGCGGCGAGTGGGATTCTGGCTTTCGGCGGCGGCCACCAGCACCGGGTAGTCCTCTTCTTCGGGCACGAACACCGGGTCGCTTCCGCCCAGTCGGAATGCGCGATCGACCAGATACAGGCCATTGGCCAGATGCAGGTCTTCCGGCACACGCTGGCCGTTGGTGACGTAATGGATGCGCAGCTGGTGGCGGATCACGGTGTCGAGCACCGGGCCAAAGGTGAGCGCCTCGTCGATCTTGGTCAGCACGCAGCCGGTCAGGCCCGGGCCGCTGTATGCGCGCACCACCTCTTCGAGGGTGATGCCTTGCGAGGGGGCGCCGAGCAGAAGCAGACGGCGCACGCCTTCCTTGCCATCGCCGCTCAGCATGGCGATCTGTTCGGCGACGCGGCGGTCGCGCTGGCTCATCCCGATGGTGTCGATGAACACCACATGCTTGCCGGCCAAATCGAGCAGGGTGAGTTCGAGCTCATTCTCGTCGCGCACCGCGAACACCGGCGTGCCTAGGATGCGGCCATAGATGCGCAACTGGTCCTGGGCGCCGATCCGGTAGCTGTCCGTGGTGACCATGGCCACCCGTGCCGCGCCGTGCTTGAGCACCGCTCGCGCGGCGAGCTTGGCCACGGTGGTGGTCTTGCCCACGCCGGTGGGACCGACCAGGGCGAACACGCCGCCGCGATCGACGAGATCCTCGGTGGGGTCGGTCACGCGCAGGTTGTGTGCCAGGGCGGCGCGCACCCACTTCATGAGCTTTTCCAGGCTCTGTCCAGCGGGCATCTTTTCCAGGAGCTGCCGCGTCAGGGCGGGGCTGAAGCCCACCGCCAGAAGGCGCTTCATCACCTCGCCCCGGTTGGGATCGCTGCGCGTCGCCTCGCCCCAAGCCAGGCCCGCCAGCTGGCCTTCCACCAGGGCGCGCAGGATGCGCACCTCGCGCGCAAGCTCCTGCATCACCGGTGAGTTGTCTGCGGGCGGCTGTGGAGGCTGAGGCGGCTGAGGCGGCCGGGCGGGTGCTGGGCGGCTTTCCGCCGCCGGCGCCGGGCGCGGGGCGGAGCGGTTTTGCCGCGCCGGCGTGGGGCGGATGGTCGATGCCTCGCGCTGGGCGAGGTATTCGGTGAACGAGGTGAGGTTGGCCTGATCGTAGTCGCTGGCCGGGCGGATGGTGGGACGCGGGTTTACGAATGGCGAGGGCTGGGCGATATTGGCCGGCTCGAGTGGTTCGGCCGGGCGCGCGCGGCGGGCCTCGGCCTGGGTCTGGCGGTATGCGCTGGAGGCGGCCTCGGCGTAGGCCGACGAGGGGGCCGCCGAGCGCGGTCGCTGACGGAAGGTGGTGACCGGTTCGGCATTCTCGGTGAGCGCAGCCATGTCGAGGTCGGCCACGGCAATGATTTCCACGCCGCCTTCCACCGGCCGATTGGACAGGATGATGGCGTTGGCGCCCAAGGCGTCGCGCACCGCCCGCAGGGCGTCGCGCGTGGTGGAAGCGTGGAATTTCTTGATCATGTGGCCTGGCCGATCAGGGATACGACCTTGATGGTCTTGCTATCCGGCACTTCTGCATGCGAGACCACGTGCAGATTGGGGGCCGAGCGGCGCAGGAAGCGCGACAGCAGGGTGCGGATGGCGGGCGGCACCAGCAACACCGCCGGCTGGCCATTGGCGTTCCGCTGTTCGGCGGCCTGCGCCGATCCACGCACCAGCCGTTCGGCCAGGCCGGGCTCGAGGCCGACGCCCGACTCGCCGCGACTGCCAACGGCCTGCATGAGGATCTGTTCCAGGCCAGGCTCCAGCGCCATTACCTGCAATTCTTGGGCTCCTCCAAATATTTCGTGGATGATAGCACGGCCCAGTGTGGCCCTTACCGCCGTGGTCAGCTCGTCCGGGTCCTGGCTGCGGCTGGCGTGCTCGGCCAAGGATTCGAGGATAGTGCGCATGTCGCGGATGTGCACCTTTTCCTCGAGCAGGTTCTGCAACACCTTCTGGATGGTGGCGAGCGGCAGCAGCTTCGGGGTGAGATCCTCGACCAGCTTGGGTGCATCCTTGCCGACATGGTCGAGCAGTTGCTGGGTCTCTTCGCGGCCGAGCAGTTCCGGGGCGTGGTCGTGGATGATCTTGGACAGGTGGGTGGCAATCACCGTGCCGGCATCGACCACGGTATAGCCGAAGGTTTGCGCCTGCTCGCGCTGGTTGGCATCGACCCAGAGGGCGGGTAGGCCGTAGGCCGGGTCGGTGGTGGCCTGGCCCTGCACGTTGCCGAACACCCGGCCGGGATTGATGGCGAGGAACTTGCCCGCCACCGCCTCGTTTTCCGCCACCGTGACGCCCTTGAGGGTGATGCGGTAGGCGTTGGGCTTGAGTTGCAGGTTGTCGCGGATGTGCACCGGCGGCACCAGGAAACCGAGGTCCTGGGCGACCTTCTTGCGGATGCCGCGGATGCGCCTCAACAGTTCGCCGTCCTGGCCCCGGTCGACCAGAGGCACCAGCCGGTAGCCCACTTCGAGGCCGAGACGGTCGACCGGCGCCACGTCGTGCCAGCCCACTTCTTCCGGCTCCGTCGCCACCGGTGGCGGCGCCTCCACCTCCGCCCGCCGCTCCTCGGCCCGGGACTGTTGGCTGAGCCAGTAGGCCGATCCCGCGAGGATGCCGGCCATGGTCAGAAATGCGACATGCGGCATGCCGGGCAGAATGCCGAGCAGGCCGAGGATGGCGGCGGTGAGGGACAGTGCTTGCGGCCGGCCGAACATCTGGCCGATGAGCTGTTCGTTGAGGTCCTGCTCGCTGGAGACCCGGGAAACCACGATGCCGGCGGCGGTGGAGATGATGAGGGCAGGCACCTGGGCCACCAGACCGTCGCCGATGGTGAGCAGGGTGTAGGTCTGGGCGGCCTGCGCGAAACTGAGGTCGTGTTGCAGCACGCCGATGATCAGGCCACCGATGATGTTGATCAGCATGATGATGATGCCGGCGATGGCGTCGCCGCGGACGAATTTCGACGCGCCGTCCATGGAGCCATAGAAATCCGCCTCCTGGGCGATCTCGGCCCGGCGGCGGCGGGCCTCCTCCTCGCCGATGAGGCCGGCATTGAGGTCGGCGTCGATGGCCATCTGCTTGCCGGGCATGGCATCGAGGGTGAAGCGCGCCGACACCTCGGCGATGCGGCCGGCCCCCTTGGTGATGACGACGAAGTTGATCAGCACCAGGATGATGAACACCACCAGGCCCACGGCGTAGTCGCCACCGACCAGGAAGTGGCCAAATGCCTCGATCACCTTGCCGGCGGCATCCGGGCCGGTATGGCCCTCCAGCAGGACGATGCGGGTGGAAGCGACGTTGAGCGACAGCCTAAGCAGAGTGGTCATCAAGAGCACGGTGGGGAACACCGAGAACTCCAGCGGCTTCAGGGTATACAGGGCGATGAGCAGGACGATCATCGACAAGGCGATGTTGAACGTGAACAGCATGTCCAGCATCAGCGGCGGCAAAGGCAGGATCATCATCGCCAGGATGAGGATCACCAGCACCGGCGCGGCCAGGCGCTGCCACTTCAGGTTGAGCGCGGGCGATTCAGCCATTGCGGCGCGGACGATTCAGTCTTGCGCTCATGCCCGGGCGCCCGGGTCGAGCTCGGGTGGCACCTGCCAGTCCTCCGGCAGGCTGGGCTCGAGCTGATTGTTGAGTTGGTATACGTAGGCCAGCACCTGCGCCACGGCCGTGAACAGGGTGGCGGGGATGGTGTCACCCACCTCGACGTGACGGTGCAGGGCCCGTGCCAGGGGCGGCGCCTCGACGATGGGCACGCGATGCTCGCGGGCGATCTCCTTGATCCGCTCGGCCACCAGTTGCGAACCCTTGGCCACCACCTGCGGTGCCGCCATCCTGCGGTCTTCGTATTTCAGGGCCACAGCATAGTGCAATGGGTTGGTCACCACCACATCGGCCTGCGGCACCGCCGCCATCATCCGCCGCCGCGCCTGCTCGCGCTGCAGGCTGCGGATGCGCGCCTTGATCTGCGGGTCGCCGTCGGTGTCCTTGCCCTCGCGCCGCACCTCTTCCTTGGTCATGCGCATGTTGCGGGCGTATTCCCAGAGCTGGAATGGCACGTCGATCGCCGCCACCAGGGCATAGGCGGCGGCGGCGGCGAGGAAGGTGTACAGCACGATCTCGCCGAAATGGGGCATGGCCGACTCGAATGCCTCGGAAGACAGGGAGAGGATGTCGTAGCGCTGCAGCCAGATCATCCAGATCGCCGCCCCCGCGATGACGCCGCTCTTCAGCACCGCCTTGACCAGTTCGGCCAGGGCATGGGTGGAGAACATGCGCTTGATGCCAGGGAACGGATTGAGCTTGTCGAACTTGAGCTGCAGCGCCTCGAAGGTGAAGTTCCAGCCCGAGATCATCAGGTTGGCGGCGATGCCGGCGACAATGGCCACCAGCATGATGGGCATCAGGGCCAGCATGGCATCGTGCCCGGCCTCGCTCAGCGTGGTGAGCATGAGCCCGGTGTCGGCGATGTCGGCCTGGCCGAAGGACAGGGTATTGGTGAGCATGCGCCGCAGTTGCTCGTAGATGAATGCACCGGAGAAGGCCACCACGGCGCCACTGCCGACCAGCACGGCGAAGGTGGCCAGTTCGCGCGAACGCGGAATGTTGCCGCGCTGGCGCGCCTCCTGCAGTTTTCGCTCTGATGCCGGTTCGGTGCGTTCGAGATCGCTGTCCTCGGCCATGGCTCGATCCCGTCATCCATTCAGGAAAATGGCGCGATTTTACCTGAAGCGTGAGCGCACCCGGCCGCACAAATGCCAACGGCCGGGAGGTGGCCCGGCCGTTGCCGCGAAAAGTGCGTTCAGTGCGCCTGCACGCCCGTGCCGAAGAAACGGTAGCCCACACGCATCTGTCGGCTGCGCTCGAAACGTTTGCTGCCCAGCGGGTCGACGAAACTGGCGGCGATGCTGGCATAGGCCCGCTCGGCCCAATCCGGGTCGAGCAGCAGGTCGGCGACGCCTTCCGCCCAGGCCAGCTTGTCGTGCGCGGAAGCCAGACGGGCGCCGACACCGGCCATGAATTCGCCGATCTCGCCACCGGCAAGGCCGTATTCCTTCATGCGCCGCGCCAGTTGCACACAGGCATCGCCCGTCGCGCAGCTCTCCACCGCCTTGGCGTACATGGCGCGGGCGGTAGATTCGTCCCCCAGTTCGGCATACAGGGAACCGATCAGGGCCAGGGCGAAATGGTCGCAGGCGTGCCTGGCGGCCTCGGCGAGCAGGTTGGATGCACCCGCGGCATCGTCGAGGGCGGTATTCACCACCTCGGCGAGCTTGGTCCAGTCGTAGGGGTTGTCGCCCGACTGGGCGGCGCGCGCTTCACACATGGCGCGGGCCCGGGCGCGGCCGAATTCGGCATCCTTCAGTTCGCGTGCGGCGGTCATCACCACCTCACGGAACCATACGAAGTCGCCGGCGCTGGCCAGACTCTCGTCGAGCAAGCGACCCAGCCAGTCCTTGTCGCCGAGCCGGTCGACGCCGAGGATGAGCGGTTTGAAGCGGCTGAAGCTGAAGCCGTCGCCGCGCAGGATATCCTCGGCGGCGGAGAGCAGCTTGGCGGCATAGGCGGCATCGTCGAGATCGGCCATCACTCGGTCGGCCAGGGCGATGAACTGCTTGGCGGTCTTGCACTTGACCTCTTCGTTCTGGATCTCGACATATTTGGCCTGGTTGGCCTCTCGCTTGGCGAGCTTGGCAGCGACCCGCTCGACGCGCGCGGCGTCCGCCGCGAGGTGCTTGTTCACGGCATCGACGACACGCCGCATCTCGTCCAGGTTGGCCACGGCCTCTTCGGCCTTGGTCAGCATGTCGGCCACTCCCGCGGCATCGTTCAGGCCGGCATACACGTCGGCAAGCTGGATCAGGTCGGCACTGGCGGAAGCGACCGCTCCGGCCTTGCTCAGCACGGCGCGAGCAAATTCTGGATTGTCGCCGGCCGCGTTGAGCACCTGCATCAGGGCAGTGAAATCCTTGGCGGATTCGAGCGCCTTGTCATAGAGGGCGCGGGCGGCGGCCGGATCGATCTCGGCCATGGCGCCGGACAGGGCGATCAGGTCGGCCGGCGCGGTGTACTTGGCCGCGCCTTCCTGGAGGATGGCCACGGCCTGGGTCTTGTCGCCGAGGTCGGCGGCGACGGTCCTGGCCAGGCGCGCGAAGTCGGCGGCACGGCCGGCCTTGCCCTTGATCTTGTCGAAGATCTGGCCAGCCAGGCCGGCATCCTTGATCTGGCCGGCCGCCACCTTGGCCAGGCCGTACAGCTCCTCGGTGGTGGAGATCTCCTTCAGCGCGCCGCCCAAGGTCTTGGCCGCCGCGGCGGCATCCCCGGAAACCAGCATCTGGCCGACACCGACGGCGACCTTTTCCTCGCCGCTCATGGCGAAATCCTGGCCCTGGCCGAGCATCTCCTCCGCCTTGGCGGCGTCGTTCAGGGCCTTGTACCCCAACGCGCAACAGATGAAATCGTTGGTGAACATGGCGTTGCCGGAGATGTCGTCGAGCGCCTCCCTGGCGCCGGCGTCAGCGGTAAACGCAGCGCTCGCCAGGATTTCCATGGCGTAGCCGAGGTCGGCGGGGGCATCGAAGGCCTCGCGCGCCAGTTTGTACAGGGCTTCGGCGCCGACGGTGGCGACAAGGCGGGGCGCCAGGGTGTCCCGAGTGGCCATACTGCTCTCCTGAGTGCAATGCGAAAAATGGAACTTTACCGGGGTTTGTCCGGGATGTAGCTATGGTTTTTTTATCGCCGGATAAAAAGGCTGTATCCGCGGTCGGCTTTTTCAGACCGAATCGGTGGCATGGGGCGGACTGGCATCGAAATACCCCACCCTTTGCCATGAGTTTTCGTTGAGTCTGACTTCATAGCGCGCCCAGCGGGCGAACTCGCGGGTATCGCAGTCGCCCTGCCGGCGCCGGCAGGCCCCGGCCAGGCCCTTGAAACGCAGCCGATCGTGACCGCTGGCCGGATCGATATCGCGCTCGAGCACCAAGCGCACGCCCCAGCCGCGACCGTAGGCACCGTTGCTGTAATAGCGGCCGGGCTGGATATCGTCGACGTGCATGGTGAGGAGCGTCAATCCAGGCGCAGGGGTAGATACAAGGACCGCTCACCGCGCCGGACCAGCACGGCGACACTCTTCTTGCCGCTATCGGTGAGCAGGCGCGAGAGCTCGTCGGCGCTGCTGACGGTCTGGTTGTTGATGGCGACGATGACGTCGCCCGGGCGGATGCCGGCGCGGGCGGCGGCGCCGCTGGCGTCCTCAACCAGTACGCCATGCTCGACCTTGAATCGGCTGCGTTGCTCGGCGGTCAGCGCGCTGACCACCAGGCCGGCCTGATTGCGCGGGTTGGCGCCGACGCTTACCGCCTCCTTGTTGTCCGGCATTTCGCCGATGACGACGCGGATCTCGCGCGCGGCCTTCTTGCGCCACACGCTCAGGGTGGCCTGGCTGCCGGGGCGACTGGCGCCGACCAGGCGAGGCAGGTCGATGGAAGATTCGATGCTCTGGCCGTTGAAGCGCAGGATGATGTCGGACACCTGGACGCCGGCCTTTTCCGCCGGGCTGCCCGGCTCCACCTCGACCACCAGGGCACCTTGAGGTTTGGTCAGACCGAACGATTCGGCCAAATCGGCGGTGACCTCCTGGATCATCACCCCGAGACGGCCGCGGCTGACCTTGCCGCGTTCCTTCAACTGCTCGGCGACATCCATGGCGACATCGATGGGGATGGCGAAGGACAGGCCCATGTAGCCGCCGGAGCGGGAAATGATCTGGGAGTTGACGCCGACCACTTCGCCCTTCATGTTGAACAGGGGACCGCCGGAGTTGCCGGGGTTGACCGCGACATCGGTCTGGATGAACGGCACATAGTTTTCCTGCGGCAGGGAGCGGCCGGTGGCGGAAACGATGCCGGCGGTGACCGAGTTCTCGAAACCGAACGGGGCGCCGATGGCGAGCACCCATTCGCCGACGCGGAGCCTGGCGGGATCGCCGATCTTCACCGTGGGCAGGTTCTTCGCCTCGATCTTGATCAGCGCCACGTCGGTGCGGCTGTCGCTGCCGACCACCCGGGCGCGCAGTTCGCGGCGGTCGTTGAGCTTGACCACCACCTCGTCGACATCGTCGACCACGTGTGCGTTGGTGAGGATGTAGCCGTCGCCGCTGATGATGAAGCCGGATCCCTGACCCTGACGCGGCGGCATGAAGCGGTGCCCTTCGGGCGGCACCATGCGGCGGAAGAACTCGAACATTTCCTCGGGCTGCGGCGCGTTGCCTCGCGCCCGGCGGCGCGCTTCCTGGGTGGTGGTGATGTTGACCACCGCCGGAGCGTTCTTTTCCGCCAGAACGGTGAAGTCGGGCAAGTTCTGGGCCCGCACCGGGGCAGCGAGGACAAACGAAAGCGTGAGCCAGGCAAGCCAGTATTTCATCATCGGTACTCCTCGATCATGGATTCGGGTGGATTTCAGGGAAGGTCAGCCCGCCCGGCAGCCGGCCGGCATGCCGTGACGCAGCAGGACAGGGGCGGGTGGCGCAGGCCGGCGACGCAGCCAGAACACCGCCAGGGCAAGGCCGAGGCCAGCGCCCAGGGCAGCCATCGCTTCGCCGAAGGGGGCGCCGAGCAGGGCGCCGGCGAACAGGAATGCCAGCGGCGCCAGGTAGCCCAGCCCCGCTGCGCGCAGCAGGGCGCCCTCGGCAAGGCCGACCACCACCGCATCGCCCGGTCGCGCGGCGATGGCGTTGACGACCGGGTATTCGGGTTCTTCCGGACGCAGCAGGCGGCCGAACAGCGAAGCGCCGCACCCCTTGCCGCCGCATGCGCCGCACTGGCCGGGCGATTCGGGTACGACCCAAGCGGTATCGCCCTCGATACGGATGACTCGGGCAGCGGTTTCGATCATCGCCCGTGCCCGCTCAACGTTCGATCAGGCCGGTGGCGATGCGCTCCACCGTGGGCCAGGGGGCGTCTCCCACCACCGTGGCTTGGTAACGGCCAACCTGGCGGGTGAGCAGGTTCATCATGCCGCGCACACTGTTTCCTTTCACCGCAGCCACCGGCCGCTCACTCGGCTTGAGAAACAGCGACACATGCGTGAGTCCGTCGCTGAACACCCAGTGCTCGACCTCGCCAGCCTGATTGGGCAAGGGGCGTTTCATGGCGGCGACCCGTTCGAAGCCGGGGGGCAGCTGACGCACATCGACCACATCACCCGGTGTGGCGCGGATGGTCGTGGCGGCGGGCTGGAGCGGCGCCGGGCGGGGCAGGCTGCCGATGCGGACCTCGGCGAATGCGTACTGCATCATCGGCTGGCCGGACTCGTTCACCACCACGGCCTTGAGCGGCAAGGCGGTCTTTTTATCGACGCAGAGCTGATAGCCCCAACGATAACGGTCCTTGGGCACGAGGTCGACGCGCTGGCAGTCGTGCCCCCCCACACGGTCCTTGCCGCTCAGGCGCAGCGCATACCACTCGGCCAGGGCCGCCGCGTTGCCGGGCAACAGATCGGGAAAGTGACGGGTGCCGCTGCGTTGCTCGAACTGTGTGACAGCGCCGTCACTGACCAGACTGATCGATTCGCTGTGCTGGCAACGCACCTCGCGCAGCTGCCCGTCCATGATCACCAGCCGACTTTCCTTGCCGTTGCCGGAGGGACGGTTGGCGACCATCAAGGTCTGGATACGATCCCCCTGGCTCAACACGAATACGCCTTCGTAGGCGAGCTGACGCGAGGCATCCGCCATACGTTGCAGCCAGGCCGCGCCCTCACTGCCAGGCAAGGGGGCTTCGGCATGCGCTACGGTGGCCAGGGTGGCGAGGGCCAGCGCCGCCCTCATCGGTGCGCCTCCAGCATGGATACCGGGGTGAACAGCATGTCCTGCGGCGGCAGGACGATGGCATGGGCAAAGTCTTGGTGCGCGGCCAGATAGTGCGCATATTCGGATTCGCCGGTCTCGGGCGTGAACGCCGCCGGCATGGGGCCGTCCCCCGCCGGTGCGCGTGCGAGCTGCGCCGCACCGGGATCCTCCGGCACCGCATCCAGTACAGTCCAGGCGATCGCGGCCACGGTGGCGGCAGCCGCCAGCCAATAGGCCTGCTGCCGGCGCGGTGTGGTCGGGCGCATGGGCGCGAGCAGGGTCGGCTCGACGGCCAGGCGTTCATGCATGCGGACCATGAAATCGCCCGTGGGACGGGCATCGCCGCGCATGGCATCGCCGATCAGGGCGTATTCGCGCCAGCGCCGGGCGGTGTCGGGGGCGTCGATCCAACCCTTGAGAGCGGCTCGCTCGGTTTCGTCGAGCGCGTCGTCAAACAGGGCGGAGATCCACGATTCGCCGGGCCCGGCGGAGTCGGGGGCCTGGGGGATTGGGGCGTTGGACGCATTCATGCTTACCACCTCGTGTCTTCAGACGTTCCCAGGATGGGCCGCAATTTGGCGGCGATGGCCTCCCGGGCCCGGAAAATACGCGATCGCACGGTGCCGATCGGGCAGTTCATGGCCGTGGCGATCTCCTCGTAACTCAAACCTTCCATCTCGCGCAGGGTGATTGCGGTACGCAGTTCCACGGGCAGGGCCTCAATGGCTTCGTTCACCGCATAGGCCACCTGTTTGCTGAGAAGTTCCGATTCCGGCGTATTGATGTCTTCGACCGCGAATCGTTCATCCTGTTCATCGTCCTCATCGAACATTTGCTCGGAGACGGCCGGCAGATGCTTGCCGCGGCTGGCGAGGTGGTTCTTGGCGGTGTTGACGCCGATACGGTAGAGCCAGGTGTAGAAGGCGGCGTCGCCCCGGAAACTGGGCAGCGCGCGATAGGCCTTGATGAAGGTCTCCTGGGCGATGTCCTCGATGTCCTCCTGGTTGCGCACCATGCGCGCGAGCAGGCGCAGCAGGCGTCGGTGGTATTTTTCCACGAGCCGCTCGAATGCGCGCTTGTCGCCCTGCCGGGCGCGCTCGACCAGGGCGAGGTCGGTGTCTTGTTCGATCATCCTGGATTTTCCATGAGGACACGCGAGGATGGCAGACGATTTCGGAGCGGATTTTGGCGCCCCCAGGGCCGGGCTACGCCCAGCCCGCCCCCCGAGGGGGACAAGAAAGCTCGGGACGGCCCTTCGTTTTCTTGAGAGGATGGGCAACGCGCCCATCGCCATGCTAGGGCGATGCGCGCGGACTCGAAGCCGCTCCGAAAGCGGCCGCCCGCGCGCGTGTAGGCCGTTAGGCCGCCGAATGGAAAATCCGGGATCATCCTAAAAACCGCGGTTGACCGCTGATTTGATCTCGCAACATGCTGAATGAATCAAGCTTCATGCCTTCGTCCCGGATCAACGTATGGGGTTACTCCGCTACACGCCCACCGGGTGGCCCAAACGTGCGCCTTGGCTTTGCGTGGTTTCGGCCCACCCCTCGCTGCGCTCGGGACCCGCGCTACGCGCTGTCCTGCGCCCTGCGGGCGGGTCGCGCCAACCCCCCGTGGGGTCCGCCCTTCGGGCCTGTTCAACTGCGGTTTTTAGGATCATCGGGAAACCCTGAGGGCCGGGGCGGATTGCCGCCGGTCTTCCCATTTGCCGGGCGGGCTAGTATAACCGGGAGAAGCCGGCCTCGCCGCCGCTGCCCCACTGCCCGAGCCGATTTTCCACCATGATCCGCTGCGACGTACTCATCCTGGGTTCCGGGCTTGCCGCCTGCACCTTGGCATTGTCCCTGCCTGAGCATCTGCGCGTGCTGATGCTGACCAAGAAGAGTTTCGCCGAAGGGGCCAGCGGCATGGCGCAGGGTGGCATCGCCGCGGTGCATGAGGCCGGCGACAGCATCGATGCGCATGTACGCGACACCCTGGAGGCGGGCGCCGGCCTGTGCGATGCCGATACCGTCCGCTTCGTGGTGGAACATGGCGCCGCAGCGATCGACTGGCTGCTGGCACAGGGCGTAACCTTCGACCGCGAGGGCGATCACTTTCACCTCACCCGCGAAGGGGGCCACGGCCAGCGGCGCATCTTCCATGTCGCCGACGCGACCGGCCGGGCGGTGCAGGACACCCTGCATGCCCGCATCACGGCGCGGCCGAACATCGAATTGCGCGAGCGCTACATCGCCGTCGACCTGATCACCGGCCGCAAGCTCGGGCTCGACGAGGACCGGGTCTATGGCGCCTATGTGCTCGATACCGGGGCCGACCGGGTCGAAACCGTCGCCGCCGGGCACGTGGCGCTGGCCACCGGCGGCGCAGGCAAGGCATTCCTCTATACCACCAATCCCGACACCGCCACCGGCGACGGCATCGCCATGGCCTGGCGCGCCGGCTGCCGGGTGGCGAACCTGGAATTCGTCCAGTTCCATCCCACCGGCCTGTATCACCCGCACGCCAAATCGTTCCTCATCACCGAGGCCATGCGCGGCGAGGGAGCGGCCCTGCGCCTGCCCGATGGCACGCGCTTCATGCCCGCGCACGATGCTCGAGGCGAGCTGGCGCCGCGCGATGTGGTCGCCCGCGCCATCGACCTGGAGATGAAACGGCGCGGCCTCGACTGCGTGTATCTGGACATCACCCACCAACCGGCGCGTTTCATCATCGAGCACTTCCCTACCATCTACGCGCGCTGCAAGGAGCTCGGCATCGACATCACCCGGGAGTGGATCCCGGTGGCGCCGGCGGCGCACTACACCTGCGGTGGCGTACTGGTGGACCGGCGCGGCCGCAGCGATCTGGCCAACCTGTACGCCATTGGCGAGACCAGTTGCACCGGCCTGCATGGCGCCAACCGGTTGGCCAGCAATTCCTTGCTGGAGTGCCTGGTGTACGGCCGGGCGGCGGCGGCTGACATCGCCGTTTCGGCGCCGAGCCCGGCACGCACGCTGCCGGCCTGGGACGAGAGCCGGGTGACCGATGCCGACGAACAGGTGGTAATCGCGCACAACTGGCACGAACTACGACGTTTCATGTGGGATTACGTCGGCATCGTGCGCACCGACAAGCGTCTGGAGCGGGCGGCGCATCGCATTCGCCTACTGACCGAGGAGATCCACGACTATTACAGCAACTTTCGCATCAGCAACGATCTGATCGAGCTGCGCAATCTGGTGTGCACCGCCGACCTGATCGTGCGTTGCGCCAGCCAGCGGCGTGAGAGCCGGGGCCTGCATGCCTCTCGAGATCATCCCGACCCTCTTGCTGAGGCACGTCCAACCGTGCTGACCCCGGCGCAAACCTGAATTCCGGCGCGGTCGGCGGGCGCTGCGGCCCGATGTCCGGGCTGGCGGCTGGAACCGCCCTACGGTGCCTTCTCCTGCCGCCAGCGCGTGAACTCTCCGCATAGCCATTCGGCGCCGTCGATCAGGCGCGGGCCGGGCTGGTTAAGCCACTCCGGCGGCGCGGCGGCAAAACGGCCGGCGCGACTGGCCGGCAGGCTGGCGTAGCGCCGCCAGCGAGCAAACCATTGCCTTGCCGTGTCAGGCTCGGCAGCGGCGACGATGGCCTCGGGAGCGCGGACCAGAATCGTCTCCGGATCGACACTGGCGGCCGGCGAACGCAGGTCTGCGAACAGGTTGATGCCGCCACAACGGCGGATGATGTCGTCGATGAAGTGGCCGCCGCCGATGGTGTAGAGCGGCCGGTCCCAGAGCTGGTAGAACACCTTGATGGGCCGGCCTTGCGGACGCGGCAAGGCATGGATGCGCTGCTCCAGCACCGTTGCTGCGGTGTCCGCGGATGCCGGGCTGGCGACGAGGCGGCCGATGCGGCGCAATTCATCCGGTACGGCGTCAAGGCGATCGATGTGGCTCGACTCGACGCGCAGGCCAAGCCGGCGCAGGCGATCCACCACATGCGCGGGCGTGCCGTCGCGCCAGGCCAGGATCAGGTCGGGGCGCAAGGCGACGAGGCGCTCCTGGTCGATCGAGGCGGCATCGCCGATGCGCGGCAGACGGCGCGCGGCAGCGGGATGGTCGCTATGGGCGACGGTGCCGACCAGACGCTCGCCGGCGCCGGCGGCATACACGAGTTCGGTCAGGTGCGGCGCCAGGGTGACGATGCGCTGCGCCGCAAGCAGAGGAACGCTCGCGAGGAGCAGCAGCAAGGCGAGCAGGGCTCGACGCAGACCGAGCGGGTCGGCGAAGTTCATTCGGGGCGGTAGCCGCCTTCGCGCAGGTGACGGCGGATGCGGCGGATGTCGGGTTCGCCCAGGCCGCCGGCGCAGAAATAGCCGTAGAACAGCTCGCGCTGGTAGCTGCCGGCGGCGCGCGATTTGATCGGCTCCCAGCGCGCGCCCCGGTTCTGCGTCCAGCGCCCGTCCTGGCCGAATGCATAGCTTTTTTGTTCGCCGCTGGCACAACGGATGCCTTCGAAACGCACGTTTTCCGCGCCGCCCGGGGTGCGCACGACGATGCTGTAGCGCACCACGCCATCCTCGCCCACCGAGATCGAGTCGCGGTCGACAAAATGCCGGTTGCGACTGGCTGAACTGACCTCGAACGGGATCAGCGCATCCGCCTTGGGGTAGGCCGGCAACTGCGTTTCCAGCTCGCGCCAGGGACGTTCGTTGTCGAAATCGCGGTCGAATTCGCCCCAATGGGCGACCGCGACGGGACTCAGCGCGATACAGAGCAGGAACGAGACGATTCGCATGGTCGCGGTCGAGAAATGGATGGACGAGGCCCGGATGATACCCTCACTCGTCGACTTCAAGCGTGGGCTGGGCGATGCCTTTCTCACCGCTAGGCTCGTCAAGATAATGCCGGATTCGCCAGGCATGGTTGCCCACACGTTCCAGCCAGCGCATGACGTCCATCGCCTCCAGGGCTTCGAAGGGGCCCCAGTCGCCGCCCGCGGTCTGGCGCAGGACGGTGAGGCGGCCTTCCTTGCGCAAGCGAGTGAGCACGAGCGCATCCTGTTCCAGGGCGAGACGGTCCGCCTCGGCCGTGGATTCGCTGCCGCCACGGGCTCGCTCGAGGATGGCCTGGCAGTATTCCATCGCCGGTTTGAGGCCGGGTTCGGCGCGCATGCGCGCCATGCCGGACGGGGGTGTGAGGCGGGATTGCAGGCGGGTAAGGTGATCGATGGCGTGCATCTGGCTCACCCGCGCCTGCGACAGGGGCTCGTCCTCGGCCAGCGGCGGGATGCGGGAAAAGAATTGCTGGGTCTGGTCGAGCGCCTGATGCAAGCGCTGTCGCCGCGTCTCGTCGATTGCCGCGCCGGAGAGGACCGCCTGCAAGGCGGCGAAGGTTTCCGTGGCGATGTCGCGCAAAGTCCGGCGACTGGCCTCCAGGGCCACTGCCGGGGCCTGCAGCAGGGTGTCGTCGAGATGGCGTGTGAGCGCCTGCCCCTTGTCCGGCAGGATCCGTTCGATCCAGCGCGCGAAGCGTTCCACGAGGGGCAGGAACAGGGCCACCCCGAAGGCGATGAACAGGGTATGGAACGCGGCCAGGCTCATGGCGCCGGGGTCGAGGCCGAGATGGCGTTGCGCCAGACCGATGCCCCACAGCAGCAGGGGCAGGAGCAGGATGGCGATCAGTCCGGTGGCGAGGTTGAACAGCACGTGCGCCAGCGCGGTGCGCTTGGCCGGCACGCTGCCGCCGATCGCCGCAAGCGCCCCGGTGACGGTGGTGCCGATTGCGGCACCGATCACCAGCGCCGCGGCCTGCTCGAAATTGACCGCGCCAGTGTGTAAGGCGGTGAGCACGGTGGCTGCGGCGGCACTGGAAGACTGCATGATGAGCGTCATGGCGATGCCGATGGCCATCGCCAGCGCATGCCCCAGGATACCGCTGGCCGGCAGGGCGGCGAGGTTGAACACGCCAGAGAGGCCGCGCATGCCGTCCTGCAGCGTCTCGATGCCGATGAATATGAGCCCGAAACCGGCCAGGGCGAGACCGAGCGCCCGGCCGCGCCCGCGTCCGAGCAGCTTCATCAGCGCGCCGATGCCGACCAGGGGCAGGGCGTAATACCCCAGATTGACCTTCAGCCCGAGCACCGAAACGATCCAGCCGGTGCCCGTGGTACCCAGGCTGGCGCCGAACACCACTCCCACTGCTTGGGGAAAGGAGATCAGTCCGGCACTGACGAAGCCGATCAGGGTGACCGTGGTGGCGCTCGATGACTGCACCATCAGAGTGACCAGGGCGCCGGAGGAGAACGCCTTCAGGGGTGTGCCGGTGAAGCGGACCAGGGCGCGGCGCAGGGCCTCGCCGGCGAATGCCTTGAGACCGTCGGTGAGCAGCACCATGCCCATCAAAAACAGGCCGATGCCGCCCAACAGCTTGAAGCCCAGCTCGATCACGAAGGCATCAAATGCGGGTCGCCCAAGCCGCCTATCGGACACTCAGGCCGGCCGTTCCGGTCCTGGATGAGCTTCGTCCGCCCCCTCCTCGGCAGGCAGGCGGTAGCGCTCGCTCGCCCACTCACCCAGGTCGATGAGCTTGCAGCGCTGCGAGCAAAATGGGCGGAATGGCTTATCCGGCCGCCAGACAAGCTCGCGCCCACATACAGGGCAGCGGACAACGCGTTCCGGCATGGACTCGGGGGATTCCCGGCGGACATCGCGCCCACCGGGTCAAGGGCGCGAAAGGGGCTCAGACCGAGAATGAAGAACCGCAGCCGCAGGTGGATACGGCATTGGGATTGCGGATGACGAACTGGGCGCCTTCCAAGCCTTCGGTGTAGTCGATCTCGGCGCCCATCATGTACTGCATGCTCATGGCATCGATCAGCAGGGTGACGCCGTTCTTTTCCATGACCGTGTCATCCTCGTTCTGCGTCTCGTCGAAAGTGAAGCCATACTGGAAGCCTGAACAGCCGCCGCCGGTGACGAATACGCGCAGCTTGAGGTCGGGATTGCCTTCCTCGACGATCAGTGCCTTGACCTTGTTGGCGGCGCTGTCGGAAAAATTGAGGGGGGTGGGCATGTCGGTCGCGTTCATGGTAGGCTCCTCAAAATAGTTGACCAAATATCTCGGAAATGAGCTTCGCTGTCAAGCCGTCCCTGGAAGTGTAGCCGAATCGGCACCCCGTTCAGCGCCGGAAGGCCACCACATGATCCACCTCGAGGCGGATGCCGATCCGCTCGCCGATGCGGTGGTCATGGTGCGAGGGCACCTGGGCGAGCAGCCGGGCCCCGCTGGGCAAGCGCAGGGTATACAGGAATTCCGCGCCGCGGAATGCCTTGCGCTCGACCTCGGCCTGCATCGGGCTGGCGTCGTCGTGCTGGATGTCGTCCGGGCGGATGAGCACGTCCACCGCCGCGCCTTCGCCAAATGCGAGGCAGCTGCCGCCATCGCACTCCACCGCCTCCACCCCTTCCAGCTCACCCAGCTCGATATCGACCCGACTGGCGCTGCGCACCGTGCCGGGCAGGAACACCCCCTGACCGATGAAATCGGCGACGAATCGATTCTTGGGCGTGTGGTAGAGGCGATAGGGGCTGTCCCACTGTTGGATCACGCCGCCATGCATGACACCGATGGCGTCGGCCATGGCGAATGCCTCGTGCTGGTCGTGGGTGACCAGGAGTGCGGTGATGCCTTCATGTTTGAGGATGTCGCGCACCTCGAGGGCCAGTTTTTCGCGCAGTTCCACATCGAGATTGGAAAACGGTTCGTCCAGCAACATCAGCCGCGGCCTCGGCGCCAGCGCGCGGGCGAGCGCCACGCGCTGCTGCTGACCGCCGGAGAGCTCGTGCGGATAGGCCTTGGCGCGGCCTGAGAGCCCCACCGTGGCCAGCATTTCGGCGACTCGCGCCTGGCGCGCCGCGGGGGCGAGGCGACGCAGACCGAAAGCGACGTTGCGTTCGACACTAAGATGGGGAAACAGGGCGTAATCCTGGAACACCATGCCGATCTGGCGGGTTTCCGGTGGCGTAGCCTGGCCAGGTGTGCTGACGCGCTCGCCATGGATGTGGATCTCGCCCTCTCGTGGCGCATCGAAGCCGGCGATGAGGCGCAGCACGGTGGTCTTGCCGCACCCGGAGGGCCCCAGCAGGCAGCCGATCTCGCCGCTTTGCAGACTGAAACCGACCCCGGAGAGGACCGGTTTGTCGCCGAAACGATGCCCCAGGGCGATGACTTCGAGGGTGGCGGCGGGATTCATGATCGGGGCTTGAGCAGGGGCGGCGAGCGTCGGCTGCCAAACGAGAACGGTTCAATTTTACAATGTACCGTCTCTGGCGTAATGTCGCCAGCCCTCCTCCACTCGTCGTTCAGATCCGATTACATGCCTGCACGTCGCTTTCCCGGGCTGCTCGTACTGGCTGCACTGCTCGCCGTCCTGGTGTCGCTGCCGGTGATCGGCGTGTTCGTGAATGTACTCCAGCCCGACCGCGAAGGGGTGTGGGCGCATCTGGCCGAGACCGTGCTGGGCGAATATGTGTTCAACAGCCTGATGCTGGCGGCCGGCGCCGGTCTGGGTGCGGCGCTGATCGGCACCGGCACGGCCTGGATCGTCGCCATGAACCGTTTTCCCGGCCAGCGTGCGCTGGAGTGGGCCTTGCTGCTGCCCTTGGCGATGCCAACCTATGTCATCGCCTATGTGTATACCGATTTCATGCAGTTCGCGGGGCCACTGCAAACCGCGTTGCGCGATGCGTTCGGCTGGACGCGGGACGATTACTGGTTTCCCGAGGTACGCTCGCTGGGGGGCGCGATCGCCCTATTCAGCCTGGTGTTCTATCCCTATGTGTATCTGCTTGCCCGCACCGCGTTTCTGGAGCGATCGGGGGGCTTGATGGAGGCGGCACGCTGTCTCGGCGCCAGTCAAAGGCAGGCATTCTGGCGCGTCGCGCTGCCACTCGCACGCCCAGCCATCGCGGGCGGCACGGCCCTGGTGGTGATGGAAAGCCTGGCCGAATTCGGCGCGGTGTCCTATTTCGGCGTGCCCACATTCACCACCGGCATCTATCGCGCCTGGTACTCTTTCGGCGATCCGGTGGCAGCCTCCCAGCTCGCCGCCAGCCTGCTCGCCGTGGTGGCGCTGGCGCTGATGCTGGAAAAGGCGAGCCGGGGCCGCGCCCGCTTCGACGACGCCGGCGGACGACCGCCGCAGCGTCCACGCCTCAGTGGCATGCGCGCAGCGCTCGCCGTACTGGCCTGTCTCATTCCCCTGGCGGGAGGCTTCCTGCTGCCGGCCGGGTTGTTGCTCGACATGGCGCTGAGCGAGGGCGATCGCCAGTTCGGCGTGAAGTACATCGAACTGGCCGGCAACAGCCTCATGCTGGCCGCCCTGGCTAGCCTCGCCGCGGTGCAGGTGGCGCTGCTCCTGGCCTATGCCGGGCGCGCCCACCCCGGTCGCCTAATGGCCAGCGTGAAGCGCCTGGCCTCGCTTGGCTATGCCGTGCCCGGCACGGTAATCGCGGTTGGCGCACTGATTCCGCTCACTCTCATCGATCATGCCCTGATCGACTGGTTCGAGGCGCGCGGAGGCATGGAGATCGGACTCGTCATCACCGGCAGCGCGATCGCCCTGGTGTTCGCCTATCTCGCCCGTTTCCTGGCGGTGGCGCTCAACGCCGTCGAAGCAAGCCTGGCCCGCATCCGCCCCAGCCTCGACGAAGCGGCGCGCAGTCTCGGCGCCGGACGTGCCGCGCTGCTGGCGCGGGTGCATGCCCCCCTGCTCGCCGGCGGCATCCTGTCGGGGATCTTGCTGGTGTTCGTCGATGTGATGAAGGAGTTGCCCGCCACCATCGTGCTGCGTCCGTTCAATTTCGACACCCTGGCGACCCAGGTGTACCTTCTCGCTGCGGACGAGCGCCTGGCCGAGGCGGCGACGCCCTCCCTGATCATCGTCGCCGTGGGCCTGATCCCGGTGGTGCTGCTGTCACGCAGCCTGCGCCGCACATGAATCGGTGCCGGCGCGGGTCGCCGTTCGTTTAGCAGGCTGTTAGCGACGGAGGTTCGTCTCCAGCCGTTCGCGGGCAAGACGGCGGAGTTGTTCGGCGTCCTCGCGGGTGGTCGCCCCGGCCAGGAGCTTGCGGCGCAAGGGCATGGAGACCGGAATACCCAGGCCGAGCAGGGTGGTGAGATCCCAGGAATACCCGCTGCCGCGAGCGATGTGTTCGAGTGCCATTTCGAGTCGGTTCATTTTGCTCTCCTGCCTGGGTTGAGGCGGCTGCCTCTTGTCCACTTTATCGGCCTCGCGCGGATAAACTTGACCGTCGTTGCGCGCTTGCCGGCAAGCGGATCGGCAGGGCATCCACCCGTAGCTCTCAAGAAAACGAAGGGCCGCCCCGAGTTTTCTTGTCCCCCTCGGGGGGCCGGGCTGGGCGTAGCCCGGCCCTGGGACGCTCAGGCGTCCTTGTGGTAGCTCACCACGGTTTCGACCTCGTTCTTCGAGCCGAGGATGACCGGCACGCGCTGGTGCAGGCTTTCCGGCTGGATGTCGAGAATGCGCTCGTAGCCGGTCCAGGATGCGCCGCCGGCCTGCTCGACGATCATCGACATCGGGTTGGCCTCGTACATCAGGCGCAGCTTGCCGGGTTTGCCCGGGTCCTTGGTGTCGCGCGGGTACATGAAGATGCCGCCGCGGGTGAGGATGCGGTGCACCTCGGCCACCATGGAGGCGACCCAACGCATGTTGAAGTCCTTGCCGCGCGGGCCTTCCTTGCCGGCCAGACATTCCTCGACGTAACGCTGCACCGGCGGCTCCCAGAAACGCTGGTTGGAGGCGTTGATGGCGAATTCGCGGGTGTCGGCGGGGATCTTCATGTCGGGATGGGTGAGGATGAATTCGCCCACCTCGCGGTCGAGGGTGAAGCCGTTGACGCCGTGGCCGGTGGTGAGCACCAGCATGGTCGATGAGCCGTACAGCGCGTAGCCGGCGCACACCTGTTTCACGCCCGGCTGGAGGAAGTCGGCCTGGCTGGCGGCGCGGTTGGGGACCGGGGCGCGCAGGATGGAAAAGATGGTGCCGACCGAGATGTTGATGTCGACGTTGCTGGATCCGTCGAGCGGATCGAACACCAGCAGGTACTTGCCGAGCGGATACTTGCCGGGGATGGCGTATACGTCGTCCATCTCCTCGGAGGCCATGCCGGCGAGGTGACCCGCCCATTCGTTGGTGCGGATCATGATCTCGTTGGTGATCACGTCCAGCTTCTTCTGCGTCTCGCCCTGCACGTTCTGGCTGTCGAGCGCACCCATGACGCCGATCAGGGCGCCCTTGTTGACGGCATTGGAGATGACCTTGATGGCGGTGACCAGGTCGTTGAGCAGGGCGGTGAAGTCGCCGGTGGCCCCGGCGATGTGGCGTTGTTCCTCGATGATGAACTGGGTCAGGGTGGTGCCGGTGTGCATGCGCGCCTCGCTTTGTATATTAGAAAAGACTAATTTTAACTTGAAACAGTGACAATGGATGGGCGAGTTGCGTACAAAACCAGAGCAAGCCGGTCGCCCGGGCCGGGTTCACAGGCCGTGATAGCGGCGATACCACGCCGCCCAGCGGGCGACGCCTTCGGCGAGCGGGGTCCTCGGCTCGAAGCCGACGTCGCGCCTGAGGTCCTCGACATCGGCCCAGGTGGCGACCACGTCGCCGGCCTGCATGGGCAGGAAGTTCTTTTTCGCCTCCCGGCCCAGAGCGGCCTCGAGGGTCTGGATGAAGGTCATCAGCTCGACCGGCTGGTGGTTGCCGATGTTGTATACGCGATAGGGGGCGTAGCTCGAACCCGGATCGGGGGCCTCGGTGTCGAAGGCCGGGTTGGATGCGGCGATGCGGTCGAGCACCCGCACCGTGCCGGCGGCGATGTCGTCGATGTAGGTGAAGTCGCGCCGCATCCGGCCGTGGTTGAACACGTCGATGGGCCGGTCTTCGAGGATGGCGGAGGTGAACAGCCAGGGCGACATGTCCGGCCGGCCCCAGGGGCCATAGACGGTGAAGTAGCGCAGGCCGGTGGTGGGCAGGCCGTAGAGGTGGCTGTAGCTGTGCGCCATCAGTTCGTTGGCCTTCTTGCTGGCGGCGTACAGGCTCACCGGGTGGTCGACGTTGTCGTGCACCGAGAAGGGCATGCGGGTGTTGGCGCCATACACGCTCGACGAGCTGGCATAGACGAAATGCTCCACACCGTTGTGGCGGCAGCCCTCGAGCAGGTTGCCGAAGCCGACCAGGTTGGTCTGGATGTAGGCGTAGGGGTTCTTGAGCGAGTAGCGCACCCCCGGCTGGGCCGCGAGGTTGACCACGCGCTCGAAGCGTTCGGCGGCGAACAGGTCTTCCATGGCCACCCGGTCGGCGATGTCGGCCTGGACGAAGCGGAAGTTGGCGAAGGGCTTGAGCTCTTCCAGCCGGGCCAGCTTCAGGCGCGGGTCATAGTAGTCGTTGAGGTTGTCGATGCCGACCACGGCATCGCCCCGTTCGAGCAGCAACTTCGCGACATGCATGCCGATGAACCCGGCCGCGCCGGTGAGGAGTACCTTCATCCTGTTTCCTTTTCAGAGGCTCACAGCCAACGTGAAAGCTGGGCGCGCAGCAGGGTGGCGGCGAGCAGGTCCTCGCTCGTCCAGGGGTTGGAGTGGCCGTGATGGATCTCGACCCAGCGTTCGAATGAATGGCGGGGCGAGAATCGCATGCCGCCCGGGTTCAGCTCGACCGGCTTGTTGGGATTGCCGGCCCAGGCCACCTCGCGCGGCTCCTCGGGGCGGAACCAGTACAGGCGCACCGCCAGGCCGCTGCGCTGGGACATCATGCGCAGGCCAAGCACCCCGCTCGCCACCGCGTCGCGCTCGGGTTCAGGTTCGAGGCCGAGCTGCTCGGCGAGCCGGTCGGTGGCATGCACCCCTTCCTGGCGCTGGGCGCTGAACCAATGGTCGATCCGCTCCAGCCATTCGAGCCGCGGCGCATCCCCGAATGCGATCAATTCGTCCCCCAGCACCAGGGCTCCGCCACCGGCGTGCATGAATTCGAGCAAAGGTTCGTGGTGTTTCTCGATGGCTGCGGCCAGACTGTCGGAGCTGGACAAGTGCTCGATGAGCTCATCGACACGGGCCTGGGTGAGATCGCGCAAGCGGGCGCGCTGGCTGGCGTTCCAGGCGGTCAAGGCCAGGGTGAATCCCCTGGCGACCTCGGCGCAGAGTGCGCGCACCCCGAGCGAGAGCGGGCGCGGCACCCGATGGTGACAGGCGATCAGGCCCCAGAGCTGGCCGACAAGCACCACCGAAATCGAAAACGAGGCCCCCACCTGCATATTGCGTAGATACTGCATGTGCACCGGAGACACCGAGCGCAGGTCGGACCAGGTCTGGTCGACGACCTCGCCCTCGCCGATCAGCGGCACCGGCTCGGCGCCCACCTCGGGGATGTGGCGGTAGGGGGTCTGGACGTAGAGCTGGCGAGCGATGGCGGGGATGTCGCTGGCCGGAAAACGCAGACCGAGATAGCTGCCGTAGGCTCCCGAGCTGACCTCGGCCACCACCTCGCCGGACCAGTCCGGGTGAAAGCGGTAGAGCATCACCCGGTCGTAGCCGGTCATGTCCTGGAGGGCTTCGACCAGGTCGCATTGCAGCACCGCGAAGCCGGCCTCGCTGTCGGGGGCGCGCAACAACCGGGCCTGATTCGCCACGGCGCGCGTGGTATCGGCGCCCCCCCAGTGCGCCGGCTCCATTTCCACCAGCCAGCCGTGCGGGTTGGCGCTGAGGATCAGGTCGAGCTCGCCGCGCGGACCGGACAGGGCGGCATGCAGAAGTTGGCGCTGGCCGGGCCGCCCGGGCAATTCGGCCAATGCCACGCCCAGGCTGGCCAGCCAGGCGCGGCCGTCCTGGCCGATCACTGTGCGTGCAGCCTGACCACAGTATTCGTGCAGGTTGGCGCTGGCATGGCCGATGCGGCCATCGCTGCTGCGGATATGGACGAGCGCGCCATGCGGCTGGATGGCCCCGGACAGGGCGAGCGCCTCCTGTTCGCAGTGACGGGTGAGTGCTTCGAGCGAGGCGTTCATGACGGACGAATCAGTTCCACGAATTGTTCACGCGCCAAGGGGCGATGGAAGAAATAGCCCTGCGCCACATGGCACCCCATCTCGCGCAGCAGGGCGGCCTGCTCGGCGGTCTCCACGCCCTCCGCCACCACTTCGAGGTCGAGCGCCACGGCCATGCCGAGGATGGCCTTGGCGATCGCGTAATCCTCGCTGCGGCTGGTGAGGTCGTCGATGAAGCTGCGGTCGATCTTGAGCCCGGCGAGCGGCAGGCGCTTGAGGTAGTGGAGGTTGGAATACCCGGTGCCGAAATCATCCACCGAAAGTTCGAAGCCAAGCGCACGCAATGCGTTGAGCACTTCCAGGGTCTGGCTGGAGAGGTCGGTGAGGCTGCCCTCGGTGAGTTCGAGCGCGATCAGTTCGGCCGGCACAGCGTAGCGTGCCAAGGCCTCGGCGAAGTTTTGCACCAGGGCGGGCTCGCGCAGCTGGTGCGGCGACAGGTTGAACGAGACGCGGGGCGGACGGAGACCGGCCTTGAGCCAGCGGCTCAGGTCGGCGAGCACCTTGTCGAACAGCTGGCTGGAAATCTGCGAGATGAGGCCGCAGTGTTCGGCGACCGGGATGAACTCGGCCGGCGAGACGGGGCCGAGCTGCGGCACATGCCAGCGCGCCAGGGCCTCGGCGCCGGTGATCTCGCCATTGGCAAGGAAAACCTGGGGCTGGTACACCACATCGATGCCACCCTGCTGCAAAGCCAGGCGCAGGCCGGTCTCCAGGGTGAGCTGGCGCAGGTTCTTGAGCCGCATCTCCTCGGCGAAGAACTGCAAGCGGTTCTTGCCTTCTTCCTTGGCTCGGTACATGGCGATGTCGGCATGCTTGATCAGGGTTTCGCTGTCCTCGCCATCCTCGGGGAACACGCTGATGCCGACACTGGCGGAGATGAACAGGCTCTTGCCGCGCAGGTGGAATGAGGCGGACAGGTATTCGAGGATGCGCTGGCCGATCACCTCGATCTCGGCGCTCTCCACCGGGTGCAGGATCACGGTGAACTCGTCGCCGCCCATGCGCGCCAGGGTGTCGGAGTCGCGCACGCACTGGTGCAGGCGTTGCGCGGCCTCCTTGAGCAGCTCGTCGCCGACGTCGTGACCAAGGGTGTCGTTGATGGTCTTGAAGTTGTCCAGGTCGATGAAGATCACCGCCAGGCGCTGCCGGGTGCGCTGCGCCTGGGCCAGGGCATGCTTCAGGCGGTCCATGAACAGCGGCCGGCTGCACAGGCCGGTCAGGTCGTCATGGGTGGCGAGATACTCCATGCGCCGCTGCGAGTTCTTGATGTTGGTGATGTCGCTGAAGATGGCGATGTAGTTGAGAATCTTGCCGTTGCCGTCGTCGTCGTAGACCGCGTTGATGGTGAGCCACTCCGGGTAGATCTCGCCGTTCTTGCGCCGGTTAAGGATCTCACCCTGCCAGTAGCCATGCTCCTTCAACGCCGACCACATGCCCTGGTAGAACGCCTTGGTCTGACGCCCCGAGCGCAGGATGCTGACCGGTTGGCCGACTGCATCGTCCAGGGTGTAGCCGGTGATGCGGGTGAATGCCTCGTTGACGGTGACGATGGTGCTGTCCGGCTCCGTGATGACGATGGCCTCGCCGGAGCGGTCGAACACCTTGGCCGCCAGGCGCAACTGCTCTTCGGCACGACGGCGCTGGCTGATGTCCTCGGCCATGGTCACCAGGGCCTCGACCGTGCCGCTCTCGTCCAGCACCGGCGTCGCCGAAACCTTAAGCCACACCAGCCCCTTGGCCAGATCGATGGCGCGGCTGCGCTCGACCGTGGCGCGGACGCGCATGGCCTCGAGGTCGATGTCGCGGAGCAACTCGCCCAGGCTGCCGGGGAACAAGTGCATGTCGGTCTGACCGCCGACCGTCTCCGGGTCCACCCCGAAGATCTCCGCAAAACGGCGGTTGACGAACAGATAGCGACCGGCGTGGTCCTTCAGCGCCACCGCCGAGAATGCGTGGTCGACGATGACGCGCAGGCGGGTGGGCTGGCTGGCGAGCAGGCGTTCGGCACGAGCGAGATCGGTGTTGTCGACCACCGCCAGCACCTGACCGCACACCTGGCCACCTTCCCCAAAGGTGGGGGTAATGAATATCTTGTAGGTGTGGTCGAGGTCGGACAAGGTGAACAGCCGTGGCTCTTGGGTCTCGCTGGCCTCGCGCAGATGCTGGCCGAGACTCGCTAGGCAGTCGGGAAAGCGGATGCGTTCGGCGGACAGGCCGCTGACGAACTGCGGCATGTCGAAGCGGCGCTGGGCGGCGATATTGGCGCGGCGCACGCGCAGGTCCTTGTCGAACACCAGGAGCGGAAACTCCAGGGTGTTGTATACGTTCTCGAAGTCGGCGTTGGTGCTGGCGAGCTCCGCCGATTTGACCAGCATCTCCTCGTTCAGGCTGACCAGCTCCTCGTTGGCGGCCGCCATCTCCTCGACGAGGTTCTGCATGTTCTCGCGCGCGGCGATCAGCTCCTGCTCCAGCGGCAACATCTCGCCGCCCGATTCGCTCTCGACGCGGGCGCGACCCTTGGGCGTGGCCGCCACCGGTTCCAGACAGATCAGATAGAGCTCGTCCGGTTGCCCCCGCCGCACCGGATGCACGACCACCCGGTAGCGCTTGCCCATCGACTCGACCCGGGTGCCGCGGCTGGCCACGGAGTCGCCGCGATGACGGGCGCGCAGCAAGGCGCCAACCAGATCGAGCTGGAGGTCCGGCACGATGAGCTGGTTGAGCTTGAGTTCGGGCTGGCCGTCGGGCAGGCTGACCAGGCCTTCGAACTTGCCCTGGGTATGGAGGATGTTGAGATCGGCGTCGACCAGGATGGCCGGCGGCAAGTAGAGCTCCAGCGCGGTATCGACGAACAGCTCGCGCGGGCTGCGCTCCAGCGTCGGCGCCGGGGTGGCGATCTGGCCCAGGCGGGCGCGCAGCACGTTGGTGATGGGGCGGCCGTGAGGGCGCTTGCGGTACAGGCGCAGCTTGCGGTCGAGCGGCGCGAACAAGGCCTCCTGCTGCGTGGTGGTCTCCGATTTGCCGAGCAGCAGGATGCCGTCGTTGCCAAGCGCGAAATGAAGCACCGCCAGCACCTTGGCCTGGAGCTCGGCGTTGAAATAGATCAGTACGTTGCGGCACGACACCAGGTCAAGGTGGGCGAAGGGCGGGTCGTTGATCAGGTCGTGGCGGGAAAACACCACGCACTCGCGCAGTGGGCCGGCGATCTCGTAATTGCCGGCGCGGAGGGTGAAATAACGCTTGCGGAATTTCTCCGGCAGACCCTGGATGGCCTCTACCGGATACACCCCAGCGCGCGCCACGGCGATGGCATGGTCGTCGATGTCTGTGGCGAACACGACGACCTTGCTGTTATCCCGTCCCAACTCGCGGTTCAGATCGTCGCAGATCATGGCCAGGGTGTAGGCCTCTTCGCCTGTGGCGCAGCCGGGCACCCACAAGCGCACGTCTTCGTCCAGCGGCTTGCGCGCCATGCGCTCGCGCAGGATGGGCGCCAGCGCCACGAATACGTCCAGATCACGGAAGAAGCTGGTCACCGAGATCATCAGCTCGCGGGTGAGCGCATCCAGCTCGGCCGGCATCGATTCGGTCATGGCGAGATACGCCGACAGGCTGTCGGCCCCCACCTGGGCCATCCGCTTTTCCAGGCGGCGTCCGAGGGTGGTCATCTTGTAGTCTGAAAAATCCAGGCCGGTCTTCTTGCGCACGGCATCGAGCAGACGTTCCAGATCGCTGCCGGGCGGCAGGTTCGTGGCCGAGATGGGGGCGTCCTTGGGCAGTTTCTCGCCTGCCGCCAGGCGCCTCAGTGCATGGGCGATGTCGGCCGGGGCGAGGATATGGTCGACCACCCCGGCGCGGATCGCGGATTGCGGCATGCTGGGGTATTTGGCGCTGTCGGGTTTCTGGGCGAACACCACGCCGCCGGCGGCCTTGATCGCGCGCACGCCTTCAGTGCCGTCGCTGCCGGTACCGGACAATATGACCCCGGCGCAGCGGCCGTCAGGGACGTGGCGCGCCAGGGACTCGAAGAATATGTTGATGGAGGGGCGCGGCATGCTCCCTTCCACGACGGATTCGAGGGCGATGCGACCGTCACCCACCATCACCGCGTTCCAGGCCGCCGGCGCTACCAGGATCTCGCCGGCGCGAGGGCGATCGCCATCATGCAGTTCACGCACGCTGAGGCGGGTTTCCCGACCGAGCAGGTCGACCAGCATGCTGCGGTGGCTGGGGGAGAGGTGTTGCAGGATGACGTAGGCGGCCGGGTCATCGGGATCGAGCTCACGGACCAGGGCGGAGAGTGCCTCCAGCCCGCCGGCCGAGGAGCCGATGCCAACCAGCAACAGGCCGGTTGGTTTGACGGGCCGTGGCGAATCGGCCTTGGAATCGGAGTCGGACGCCGGCGGGACGGGGGAGGCGGGCGCGCGGCGTTTCATGGCATCGAGGTGGCGGATCGGGATACGGTGTCAGTTTAGCAGGTTGTTGAAAAACGACTGCGGTGGGCCATCGGCTGTGTTGCGCGGTGTGGGCTCCGGCCGCTTCACTTCACATCGGCTGCGCCGATGTGAGCCTTCGCTGAAACTCGCTTCGCTCGTTTTCTCGGTCGCTGCGCTCCGTGCGCCTTGCATCGGGACATCCTCGCGACGTTTTTCAACCGCCTGTTAGACCCGGAGAATCACGCCGATCAATCATTTCGCCCACCGCCATCGCCGCCGGCGGCGATCCGGCTCAGGTCCTGGCTCAATGCGACGCTGGCGTCCGGGTTGCCGAGCATGAAGCCGAAGAACTCACGCGCCACGGCGAGAAAATAGTCGCGGCTTTTGTCCTGGGTGAAGAGTTGCAGCAGACGGTCGACCACCGCGCGATAGTGATTGCCGTCCCGCGGCAACACATGCATGCCGACCAGCAGCAGGAGGGCGATGGTGGCGCGGTTCTGGATGGCGGCCTCGCTCAGGCCCTGCACCTGCAGGGCGTAGGTGTAATCGCTGATGGCGAGGTGCTCGGAGTCGTTCAATTCGCGCCCGCGGCAGATCCGGATCAGATCATCCAGGTCCTGGTGCGGCGGCAGCTCGACCCGGATCTCGCCGCGCCGGTAGGCGCCGGCCTCGGCCAGCCGGCGCACCGCCTCCATGTCGCCGCACAGGAAAGGATGAAACTCGCGTCCAACCCGCCGGCACAGCTCGCCGGAGGCGGGATCGGGCATGGTTTCGCGCACCGCGTCGATCGCCTGGCGATAGGCGGTGTTGTCGAGTTCGGCGTCCTTGAGCTGGCCTAGGATGCAGCGCGCCAGGTGGCTTTTCTTGTAGATCTCGGCGCGACCATGGCCATGCCGTTCCAGGATGTCCTGGTAGGCGGCCAGTGCTTCGCTGAACCGGGCGTGCGCATCCATGCGGCGGGATCAGCGATAGTCGACCAGCTCGGCCAGCGGCAGGCGCTGCTTGCTGGGCGCCGCTTCGTCGCAATAGCCCAGGGCCAGCACCAGGGCGACTTCATAAGCCCCCTCGCGCACCTCCAGGATGCGCTTCACCTCGCCGGGCAGGAAGCCGCCGATGGCACAGGAGTCGACCCCGGCGGCGGTGGCGGCGGTCATCATGTTGGCGGCGGCGATGTGGCACTGGCTGATGCTCCAGGCCACGACGTCGGTGTTGGCGAAGAATGCGCGGTAATTTTCCAGCGCCGGCGCGAACTGTTCGCCGGGATATTCACGAGCCAGCAGGCGCTGGGCGTAATCGGCGTCGGGGGCCAGTTCGGCCAGTTTGGCGAGGATGACGATCAGGGCGCTGGCGCCGCCGACCTGGGCTTGGCCGAATGAGGCGGCTTGCATGGCGCGCAGGCGGTCGGCATCGCGCAGGACGACGAACTTCCAGTGTTCGAGGCCGAACGAGGAGGGCGACAGGCGACCGGCCTCGAGGATGAATTCGAGATCGGCGGCCGGCAGCTCGCGCCCGGCCTGGAAACGGTGACAGGCAAAGCGGCGACGGAACAGATCGAGCAATGTGGCAGACATGGATGCAGTCGGGCTGAAACGGGATGCGGCGATTGTAGAGCCGTTTGTTTCGGGCGGCACGCACGATTCCGCAGCATCCTGCCTGGAAGGCCCCGCGCCCCAGCTGCGGCGGCGGGCGGGATCGGCGTCCTCGCGCCAGTGCGTGTCCAGCGACAGGCGGGCATGGGCGACCTGGCCGCCCGCCTCGAAGGGGCGATCGCCGAACAGCCCCTCGACGCGGCGCACCAGCCATTCCGTGCCTTGGCGTAAACTCATCCGGCTGCTGGCCCGCCAGCGCGACGTGTGGTCGCGGCCTTCGGAAACGGCCTCGATCTCCAGCGCCTTACCGATGGGGCCGGCCACGCTCGCCACAGGGACATCCTTTGCCCAGGCAGCGTGCCAGGCAGGCGATGGCCAAGGCGATGAGCGCGAGGGAGTCTGGCGAGGTCATGAAGCCGGTATAGGCCGGCTGCTCATTCCGCACCGCGCCGGGTGAACTGGGCCAGCCGGAAACCCATCAGCCAGAGCGCGGCGAAATAGACCGTGGCACCGACGATGACCAGTGCGGCGAGATGCGCGGCGCGAGTCCCGAAGCCATAGGCCAGCCATTGCGCCTCCGCACCCATGCCGAGCCAGAGCGTCACCGCCATCGCCGCGAGCGCGAGCGCCAGGCGCAGCATGAACCCGTACCAGCCCGGCTGGGGCCGGAAGATCGCCTGGCGGCGCAGCTGCCAGTACAGGATGCCAGCGTTGATGCAGGCGCCCAGGCCGATCGCCAAGGCCAGCCCGGCGTGTTTCAAGTGCCATACGAATGCCAGGTTCATGGCCTGAGTGGCAAGCAGGGTGAATAACGCGATCTTGACCGGGGTCTTGATGTCCTGACGGGCGTAGAAACCAGGTGCCAGCACCTTCACCAGGATCAGGCCGACGAGTCCGACGCTGTAGGCCACCAGGGCCAGCCGGGTCATCTCCACGTCGCGGGCGGTAAATGCGCCGTAGTGGAACAGGGTGGCGATCAGCGGCACCGCCAGTATCCCCAGGGCCACCGCCGCCGGCGCCGCCAGGAGCAGGGTCATGCGCAGACCCCAGTCGAGCAGGCGGGAATATTCGCCGGGGTGGTCGTCGGCGTAATGCTTGGCGAGCGAAGGCAGCAACAGCGTGCCCAGCGCCACGCCCAGCATGCCAGCGGGAAACTCCATCAGGCGGTCGGCGTAATACAGCCAGGACACGCTGCCGCGCTCCAGGAAGGAGGCGAATATGGTGTTGATGATCAGGCTCGCCTGGGCGACCGACACACCCAGCGCCGCCGGGCCCATCAGCTTGAGGATGCGCCGCACGCCCGCGTCGCGCGGCTGCCAGTCCCAGCGCGGCAGCATGCCAAGCCGCCGGAGCGCCGCGAGCTGCAGGCCGAGCTGCAACACCCCGCCCAGGAAGGCGCCCCAGGCCAGGGCCAGCACCGGCGGGTCGAACCAGGGCGCGGCCACCGCCGCCGCCAGGATCATGGCGACATTGAGCAGCACCGGCGTGAACGCCGGCACCATGAACCGGCTCCAGGTGTTGAGGATGCCGGCCGCGAGCGCGGTGAGCGAGATGAACAGGATGTACGGAAATACGATGCGGGTGAGATCGACGGTGAGCGCGAAGGTGTCGGGACTTTTGGTGAATCCGGGCGCGGAGATGAGTACGATCAGGGGCGCGGCCAGCACACCCAGCGCGGTCACGCCCAGAAGCACGACCAGCAGCAGGGTCGCCACCCGGTCGATGAGCCGCTTGGCCTCGGCCTCGCTGCGGCGGTTGCGGTATTCCGCCAGCACCGGCACGAAGGCTTGGGAAAACGCCCCCTCGGCGAACAGGCGGCGCAATAGATTGGGCAGCTTGAATGCGACGAAGAATGCGTCAGTGAGCGCGCCGGCGCCGAACACCCGGGCGATGATGGCGTCGCGCACGAAGCCGAGCACCCTGGAGAGCAAAGTCATGGCGCTGATGGAAGCGAACGCGCGCAGCAGGTTCATCGTGGGTTCATCGTGGCGTGGCTCGAATGCGGGCCGGGGCGCATGCCACGACCGGGCGTGGCGTGAAAACGTCGCATGTTAGCCAAAGCCCGGCGCGGCGTTAAGTTGTCTTTGCCACTAAATCAATGGTCAGGTTAATATTTTTCAACTAGATATGGGCAAGGAGCGCACATGAACCGCACACTCGAGGCCGTCGCCGGCCTGTTGCGAAAGAAATCCACCCAGGTCATCGCCGGCCTGGGGTTGTTCGTGATCGCCGGCGTGCTGATCATGGATTCATTGCACTGGAACGGACTGTGGAGTGGCGAACCGATGGCCCGGGTCCATGCCGCCGCTCCTTCGAAAGCTGCAGCGGAGGGCGTCGCGGAAGCGCCACCGGCAATCCCACCCGCGTTGACCGTCCGGGCCTCGGGTGCCCCGCGCCGGACCGCCGCGGTTACAGCCACGCCGGCACCCACCGCGGTCGAGACCGCTGGCGAAGCCACTCCGGCCGAACATGCAGGCGGCGCGCCGCCCCCTTCCGAGACACACGGGCATGCGCTGGACCACGCGCTGGACCGTATGGTCGCCAAGGCCCCCCGCTGCCCAATCGACCTAGAGCTCGATGCGCCGCAAGGCTACTTCCCGCCCGTCGCCATGATGCTCGCCGTCTGCGCCAGCACCGACCAATGGCTGCGCAACCTGGGGCAGCAGGTCAGCCGTCTGTAGTAACCCAGCCCCGACCCGGCGATGACCGAAATCCTCGTCCTTTATTACAGCCAGCACGGTTCGGTGCGGCAGCTGGCCAATCACATCGCCCACGGCATCGAATCGGTCCCCGGTGCGCGAGCCCGGGTGCGTACCGTGCCGCGCGTCCACAGTGAATCGGACGGCCCGGCCCGCCTCGTCCCGGACGAAGGCGCGCCGTTTGCCAGTCTTGCCGATCTGCATGAATGCGCGGGCCTCGCGCTCGGCTCGCCCACCCGTTTCGGCAACATGGCGGCGGCGATGAAACATTTCATCGACGGCACCTCCGGCTTGTGGGCCCAAGGGGCGCTGGCCGGCAAGCCCGCATGCGTGTTCACCTCCAGCGCCAGCCTGCACGGTGGTCAGGAATCCACCCTGCTCAGCATGATGCTGCCTTTGCTGCACCACGGCATGGTCCTCGTCGGCCTGCCTTACCGCCATGCCGAATTGAGCGCCACCCGTTCCGGCGGCACACCCTATGGCGCCAGCCACTTCGCCGGCGCCGACGGCAGCGAGCCGGTGACCGAGGCGGAGCGCACACTCGCGTTCGCACAGGGCCGGCGCCTTGCGCGCCTCGCACTGCGCCTAGCGGATTGGGACGATGTCTGAGATCGGAGCCGAGGCGCGCCGTTTCGCCCGCCGCCAGTTCAACGCCGTGCTGTCCACCCTATCTCGGCGGCTCGATGGTTTCCCGTTTGGCTCGGTGGCCCCCTTCGTGCTCGACCACGCCGGCCAACCGCTGATCCTGATTTCCGAGATCGCCGAACACACCCGCAACATCGATGCCGATCCGCGCGTATCCCTGATCGTGCAACCCTACAGCCCGGACATGCAGGCCACCGGCCGGGTCACCCTGCTCGGCCGGGCGGTGCGGATGCCAGACAAAACCGCGCTCGGCGCTCGCTACCTGCGGCATTTCCCTCAGGCGGAAGGCTATTTCGCCATGCACGACTTCCACCTCTACCGCATCGAGCCGGTGAAGGTGCGCTGGATCGGCGGTTTCGGCCGCATCCACTGGGTGGAGCCCGAACACTGGCTGTGCGCCCCGGGGGCGCTGGAGGCCGCCGAGGCCGGCATCCTCGAACATATGAACGCCGATCACCGCGACACCCTGCGGGCCTATGTCGCAAATGTGCAGGGCACGCCCCCCGAACAGGTGGAGATGATCGGCATCGACCCCGATGGCATCGATCTGAGCGCCGACGCCGACGTGGTGCGCATCGATTTCGATGCGCCGGTGCATGACGCCGAGGCCGCGCGCGCGGCGCTCATCGCCCTGGCGCGCCAGACCGGCGCATGACGCCCCGGCACGCGCGCGGACTCGCCTCCGCCAGCCTGATCGCACTCATCCTGCTCTGTCTGTCTTGGGAGCTGTGGCTCGCGCCCCTGCGCCCGGGCGGTTCCTGGCTGGTACTGAAGGCCCTGCCCCTGCTCGCCCCGCTGTTCGGCATCCTGCATGGGCGCCTGTATACCTATCGCTGGTCCACCCTACTCATCCAGCTCTATTTCGCCGAAGGCCTGATGCGGGCGGTCACCGAATCGGGCCTTTCCGCGTGGCTGGCAGTCATCGAGGTCATCCTCGCGGTCACATTCTTCACCGCCGCGGCACTCTACATCCGCGCCCGACGCATGGCCTGAAACTGATCGCGGTCAAAGCCGCACGAACCCGCACTGTCTATCAGTGTTTGACGATATTAGTATCTGCTTATAAAATGTGGCTCGGTATTCGCAAGGAGTCAAAATGTACAACCACGTGCACTTCAAGTTCCTGCCCATGTCCTCACGGGTGCTGTTCACCATGGTGCTGCTGGTGTTCGGCTTGGGTTACCTGTTCGCCATGATCCAGGTGTGGGGCTCGCATGCCGGCAAGGACGGCGAATCGATGCTCACCGCCAGGGACCTGATGATCTCCTACGGCGGCAATCCGGAAGGCACGCGCATGGAATCGGCCCTGCGCAGCTCGATGGCCGACATGGCACCGGAGGACGAGAAGAACGCGATCTTCGACTGGCTGCATCGCGGCGCGCCGGAAGACGAATTCCAGAGCAAGATCGACCCCATCCTGCAAACCTATTGCGTCGCCTGTCACAACCCCGGCGCCAACCCGCAACTGCCCGACCTGTCCACCCCGGCCGGTGTGGCCAAGGTGACCGCCCAGGACACCGGCATGAACCTGCATACCCTGGTGCGAGTGTCGCACATCCACCTGTTCTCCATCACATTCATCTTCTTCATCGTCGGCAACATCTTCACCCACGCCTACGTGCGCCCGACTTGGCTCAAATGCGTGCTGATCGCCGCGCCCTTCCTGATGCTGATCACCGACGTCGCCTCTTGGTATCTCACCAAGGTCTGGGAAGGCTTCGCCTGGGTGGTGATCGGCAGCGGCGGCATCATGGGCATCTCCTTCGCCGCCATGTGGTTCATCTCCATGTACCAGATCTGGTTCTTCAAGCCCCCCCAGGAGCTGGTCGAGAAAGAGGGCAAGATCCCCTGCCTGCACGGTAAAGCGGACTGAGCCCCCCGCGAATCCTCCGTCATCTCACCGAGGTCCAGCATGAAAACCTTACCCGTAGTGATCCTGCTTGCGCTGCTCGTCAGCGCCTGTTCCCGCGATGCATCCCAACCGCAGCAAGGCGCCGAGGCCACGCAGGCCGACCTCGCCGCGGGCAAGGCCATCGCCGAAGCCAAATGCCAGAGCTGCCATGGCCTGGACGGACGCGGTACGGGCCCCGACATCCCCAACCTGGGCGGCCAGAAGGAGGCCTATCTGCTCAACGCCCTCGAAGGCTACCGCACCGGCGCCCGCCAGCATGCCGCGCTCGGACAGCTCGCCGCCGAGCTGTCCGAGGCCGATGTGGCCAACATCGCCGCCTGGTACGCCAGCCAGAAGAACAATGCCGCCCCCACCACCGGCGCCGGTGGCGACGCCATCGCCAGCGGCAAGGCCGCGGCCCGTGCATGCTTCGCCTGCCACGGCGAGGATGGCAACAGCGCCCAGCCGGGCATGCCCAATCTCGCCGGCCAGCACCCGGGTTATCTCCAGGAGGCCATACGGGCCTATGCCGACGGTCGCCGCAAGGACGCCAGCATGGCCGCCCAGGTACGCAATCTGGACGCCGTGACCCTGGAAAACATCGCCCTCCATTTCGCCGCCCAGACCCCCAAGGCCACGCCGCACCGCGGCTCGGGCGATGCCGCCAAGGGCGAGCCGCTGTCCGCGAAATGCGGTGGCTGCCACGGCATGCAAGGTCACAGCGCCGACGCCAAGACCCCCATCCTGGCCGGCCAGGATGCGCAATACCTGGTCCTGACCATGCGTCATTACCGAGACGGCCAGCGTGAACATGGCGAGATGAAGGCCATGCTGGCCGGAATGAAGGACGAAGACCTGCGCCACATCGCGAGCTTCTACGCCGCCCAGACCCCGCAGGCGGCGCGCATCGCCAAGCCCACCGCCGGTCAGCAATGGGCCGAGCGCTGCAACAAGTGCCACGCCGCCGCGGGCAACCCGGCCATGGTCACGCCCTACCTCGAAGGCCAGCCGGTGGCCTACCTGGTCAAGGCGCTAAAGGACTACCGCGAAGGCAAGCGTCGCCAGTCCGCCATGCACGCCATGGGCGCACCGCTCACCGACGCCGACATCCAGGCCATCGCCGAGTATTACGCCAGCCTGCCGCCGCGCTGACCGGCGCGCGCCCCGATTTCAACCCGGGATTATCCATTAGCAGGCTGTTGAAAAACGACTGCGGTGGGCCCTCGGCTGTGTTGCGCGGTGTGGGCTCCGGCCGCTTCACTTCACATCGGCTGCGCCGATGTGAGCCTTCGCCGATCGATTTGATCTGTAGCTCCGGCATCACCTGAAGGTGAGCCTTCGCTGAAACTCGCCTCGCTCGTTTTCTCGGTCGCTGCGCTCCGTGCGCCTTGCGTCTGGCCATCCTCGCGGCGTTTTTCAACAGTCTGTTATACCCCGGCGGTTTCAAGATCGAAGTCAACGAGTTGATGATAGTGACGTTCGAAGCTGAAGTTGTTGGCGGTGCGCGGAATGACTCTGGGCACGTCGCGCGTCCTACGCGGGCTGCAAGTCAAGGTATAATTCTTGGCTTTTCTCCGATCCGACGCCCGTGAAGCAGATCCGCAACTTTTCCATCATCGCCCACATCGACCATGGCAAGTCGACGCTGGCCGATCGCATCATCCATCGTTGCGGCGGCCTGAGCGACCGTGAGATGGAGGAGCAGGTGCTGGACTCCATGGACCTGGAGCGCG